>Ga0256837_1001250_pt1 | contig 18019 bp, 18 predicted proteins | sample 4562384metaG_FD_185976 | JGI IMG/M metagenome (GOLD analysis project Ga0256837, IMG submission 185976) | Hydrothermal vent microbial communities from Guaymas Basin, Mexico - 4561-384 | ecosystem: Environmental > Aquatic > Marine > Hydrothermal vents | place: Mexico: Guaymas Basin | collected...
ATATGCATTTGCAACTTCTTTTGGATTAATAACATTTCCTTTAGATTTACTCATCTTTTCACCATCTCTTGTCCACCATCCGTGAGCTGCGATTTTTTTAGGAAGCTCGTACCCTATACTCATTAAAAACGCCGGCCAATAAACCGCATGAAATTTTAAAATATCTTTTCCTACAATATGCAGTTTTGCAGGCCAATATTTTTTAACCAAACTTTCATCTTCGCTTCCATATCCAAGAGCCGTTAAATAATTAAACAAAGCATCAAGCCATACATAAACAACGTGTTTTGGGTCATTAATTTCAGGCGGAAGTTTAACCCCCCATTCAAATGAAGTTCTTGTAATTGAAAGGTCTTTTAATCCCTCTTCTACAAACCTAATTACCTCATTTGCTTTTGCTTCTGGAAGAATTGGCTTTTTGTTTTTTAACCAATCAAGAATTTTATCCTGATATTTTGAAAGTTTAAAAAAGTAGCTCTCTTCTTTAATAATTCTCGTAGGTTTCCCGCAATCAGGACAAAGTTCATCATTTACCAGCTGACTTGGAGCAACAAAACTCTCACAGCTTACACAATAATGCCCTTCATAATAATCTTTATAAATATCGCCCTTTTTATACATTTCAAGAAACGCTTTTTGAACTCCTTTTATATGTTCAGGGTCTGTAGTTCTTATAAATTTATCATAGCTTATCTCAAATTCATCCCATAGTTCTTTAAATTTTGCGCTAATCTCATCGGCATATTCTTTTGGACTCTTTCCTTTTTTCTTTGCAGCTTCTTCTATTTTTTGACCGTGTTCATCAGTCCCTGTTAAAAAAAATGTATCAATACCTTTAAGTCTTGAATATCTTGCAATAGTATCGGCAATAATAGTCGTATAAGCGTGTCCTATATGAGGTATATCATTTACATAATAAATTGGAGTCGTTAAATAATACGTCTTACAATCTGCCATTTTTATCCCTTTAATTTTTCTTTGTTTTTTTCATATGTTTTTAAAACTTTATCAATTTCGTATCTGCTTCCAAAAAAGCAAGGTGTCGTATCGTGATAACCATCTGCTTTTAGAGTAAGTAAATCTTTAAATCCATCTACTGCTTCTCCTCCCGCTTTTTTATAAGTATAAGCAAAAGGAAACACTTCAAAAAGTTTTCTAAGTTTCCCTTTTAGTTTATCCGTAGTAGCCGGATATGCAAAAAGTCCGCCCTCTTTTAATAAAATCTGATGCAAATCAGGAACCATTCCCCCGGAATATCTTAGTCTATAACCTTCCATAAACAGTTCATCAATCATTTTTTTATGAAAATCAAACCATTTAGCCTGAGTTCCGCCAGGTCCTAGTATTTTTCCCTTTTCTTTTAGTTTAAGCTCTTTTACAAATTCAAAAGTTTTTGTATTTTCATTAAGTCTAAAAAGCTCAACCACATCCCTTGCAACAACCATCTCAACCCTTGGACCATACACAACATAAACAGAAGCTTTAATATTCTTCCCGTTATATCCGTCTTTATAAATTCCAAAAATACTACCAACACTTAAATCAACATCAATTAAACTGCTTCCATCAAGAGGGTCGTATGCCACAAAATATTCTCCCTCTTCTTTTGTTATGGGAGTTTCTTTTTCTTCACTAATAATCTCTTTTATACTCTTTACTTTTAAAAGATGCTTCTCTACTATTTCATCACTTATTACATCAAGTTTTACCTGTACATCTCCGCTCACATTACAAGAATCAACTTTTCCCGTATCTTTTGTTTTTATAGCTTCATAAATTTCAACTGCAATGTTTTCAATAGCTTTTATAATATCAGTCATCTTTTCTCCTTTAAATATCTTGTGCGTTTTTTAAAACCCAGTCAATTATTTCATCAATATTGTTTAAATCCAAAATTTCTATATGAGGTGGAATTTTACTTTTGTCCACACTATCATCAACAGCAACGGCTTTTATATATCTAAAATAACTCTCATCAATTTCACCTCTAAAAACTGCAAGTCTTGGAAGAGGCAGGTATTTAAGCCCTTCTACCAGCAAAATATCAAAATCCTTAATCATATCGACTATTTCATCAAGAGATTTTTGACGATGAGAAAAATAAGTGGTACGTGTTGGAGATGTAACTACAACTTCAGCCCCTGTTTGAAAAAATTTATAACTGTCTTTTCCCTCTTTATCAAACTGCGCTTTATCAGAAGGGTCGTTTTTTATAATTGCAATCTTATAAGAACTTATAAGTCTTTTTGCAATTTTTTCTATTAATGTAGTTTTTCCAGAATTACTTGGACCTGTAAATGCAACGGCTTTTCTCAAGAAAGTCCTTTTTGCATAATTTTATCAAAATGTTATAATTATTTAAAGGATAAAAGATGGATTTAATTTTATTAAAAGGTCTCTTTTTAAGTCTGTTTTTAGGATTTTTAATAGGACTTGAGAGAAACATCTCTTTTAAAATAGAAAATGAAAAAAGCTTTGCGGGAAGCAGAACTTTTAGTTTAATTTCTCTTTTTGGATATATAAGCGCTTTTTTAACCGATAAGCTCTTTTCAAATTTTATTTATATTTCGTTTTTTTCAGTCTCTTTTTTAATAATCACAGCATATTTTCTAAAAGTTTTTCATTACAATAAACAAGGCTCAACAACCCATATAAGCGCATTTTTAACATTTTTATTAGGTATTTTAGTATATTTTAATTATCATCTTTTTGCAATTGTAACAACAATAATTATAGTAACGGTTTTAAACTTAAAACCTATGTTTAAAAATATAGAAAGCCGTCTATCAAGCAAAGACATAAACGCGGCAATCCTGCTTCTTGGAATGAGCTTTTTAATATTGCCTTATCTTCCTGATAAGATGATTTATTTTATTAACCCTTACAAAACCTGGCTTATGGCGATTATTATTTCATCTTTATCATTCCTTGGATATTTAGGAATAAAAATTTTTGGTGAAAAATATGGAATATTAATAACAGGGGCTGCAGGAGGTTTTGTCAGCTCAACAGCGGTTACATATTCTTTAAGTAAGCTATACTCAAAATTAAACAACCAAAAAGCAATATTTACATACGCAAGTGCTATTGCAATTGCAAACACCATTATGTTTGCAAGAGTTTTAGTAGAAGCCGGGTTAATCAATAAAGAGATTTTAAAATTACTTTTTCTGCCATACACACTCACAACACTTCTTGGAATATATCTATCATACCGCTTATATAAAAAAGCGCCAAATGAAAAAATAAATACAAATTTTATAGAAAAAAATCCTCTAAGTTTAGAAGAGGCTATAAAATTTGCAATAATTTTCGCCGTTATTTATGCAATAGTTCATATTATAGGCAATAAATATGGCAACATAGGTATTTATCTAATTTCTTTAATTTCCGGGATAACAGATGTTGATGCAATAACCCTCTCTCTTTCATCCCTTTCAAAACAGGATTTATCATTAATTAACGCATCAATTGGAATTGCACTTGCAACCATTTCAAACACTCTTTTTAAACTTTCAATTGTATGGTTTTTTTCAAAAAAAGATTTAGCAAAAACACTCACCCGTTTTTTTACCATTTTACTTGTTTTTTTTATTTTAATACTTATTTTAACCCTTTTCGTTAAAATTTATGTTTATACTTCCTAAAACTTCAAATTTTGCATTTGGGTCAATTTCTGCGTGAGAGAGTACAACAACATCAACCCCAAATCTTTCAAGTATCTCTGCTAAAGGTTTTCTTATTAAGGGGTCTACTATTAAAACAACAGGGGCAATTCCCCTGCTAACAATTTCATTTGCGGCATTGTTAATTTCTTGGACTAATTTATTCATTTCAGCCACAGTTAACATAAACTGTTTAGTTTCACCCTGCTGTTTTAACTTTGATAAAAGATACTGTTCCGTTAGGGCATCAAAAGTAATAAGCTTAAGAGTGCCATCTTCACTTTCATAAAGCCTTGTAATAACACGGCTAAGAGCACTTCTTACATGTTCAACTATTGTATCTATGTTTTTGGTGTATTCAGCAATATCCGCAACGGTTTCAAGAATTGTTATCATATCTTTAATAGGTATTTTTTCGTGAAGAAGGGATTTTAAAACTCTTTGAATAAGACCAATACTTGCAACCTTGAGTGCATCATCAACAATAGCAGGATAATCTTTTTTAACCCTATCAAGCAGTGCCTGAACATCCTGACGTGTTAAAAGCTCTTCTGCATAACGTTTAATAACCTCGCTTATATGAGTTACAATAACAGTAGATGGATCTACCACCGTATATCCGTTCATTAACGCTTCTTCTTTTTTGTCTTCATCAATCCATATAGCATCTATTCCAAAAGCGGGCTCTTTTACCTTAATTCCTTCTATTTCTTCAATAACCATAGGAGTGCTCATTGCAAGAAATTTATCCGGATAAATTTCTCCCCTTGCAACCTCAACCCCTTTTAAAAGAACCTGATATTCATTCGGCTTTAAATTTAAATTGTCTTTTATCCTAATTTGCGGGACTAAAAATCCAAAATCGGAAGCTATTTTTTTACGCATAGCCTTTATTCTATCAAGCAAATCCCCTCCCTGATTCGGATCAGCTATTTTAATAAGCTGATATCCTATATCAAGTTCTAAAAGCTCTACTTTTAAAATATCCTCAAGAACTTTTTCTTCTTCTTTTGCAAGCTCCTCAGGAGATTTTTTAGGTTTTTCTTTCTCTTTTTCTTTAACTACTTCCTGAGGAGGTTTTTTGAGTTTTTTAGGTTTTTTTCTAAATTTATTTAAAAACTCTTCAATAGGGTCAACTCCTTTTTGAGTTTCCATCATCAAATATCCGGCAATTAAAAATACACTCCCTATAAAAAACATACTCCCTGTAGGAAATCCCGGAATAAACGCCATAAAAATTATAATCACCCCTACTATTAAAACAACTTTATAATCTCTCATAAGCTGTTTTATAACACCTTCTGCAAAACTTCCGCTCTCATCTTTTGTAGCCCGGGTAATTATAATACCTGTAGCGGTTGATACCATAAGAGCGGGAATTTGTCCAACAAGTCCATCACCTACCGTTAAAATGGTATAAGTGGCAGCAGCTTCTGATAAATCCATTCCGTGCTGAAACACCCCTATTAAAAACCCGGCAATTATATTTACAATGGTGATAATAATGCCGGCAATTGCATCACCTTTTACAAACTTGCTCGCCCCATCCATAGCTCCGTAAAAATTTGCCTCTTTAATAAGCTCTTCACGCCTTCTTTTAGCTTCTTGTTCGTCAATAAGACCTGCGTTTAAATCAGCATCAATAGCCATTTGCTTACCTGGCAGGGCATCAAGCGTAAATCTTGCCGCAACTTCCGCAACCCTTGTAGAACCCTGGGTGATTACCAAAAAATTAATTACAACCAAAATAATAAAAACAATAATCCCTATAATATAGTTTCCCCCGACTACAAACTCCCCAAAAGCACTTATTATTTTACTTACCGCATCAGGCCCTTCATAACCTTTGCTTAAAATCATTCTTGTAGTTGCGACATTCAAAGAGAGCCTGTATAAAGTAACAATTAAAATTAAAGTAGGAAACGTCGTAAAATCAGTCGGTTTTGGAATGTATAAAGAAAGCATCAAAATAAGAACTGAAACAGATATTGAAATAGTTAAAAAAAAGTCAAGCGCTCCGCTTGGAAGCGGAACTATAATAATAAGTAAAATTGCAAAAACAAAAGCAACTACACCTAAATCAGCAACTTCACTAAATACTCTTAAAGTTTTTTTTAATTTATTTACCAGATTTTATCCTTATAACATCAGCTAAAGTATATTTATCTAAAACTTTTGAAATCTCTTTTTCCATTTTAGCAAAAAAAGGCCATAAAGCACAGATATCGCTTCTTTCACGCGTACAGTCGTCTTTGTTTGAAGAACAGTAAAAAACCAAAGAATCTTTGTCTTCTAAGGATTTAAACACATCCACTATTTTTATCTCTTCAGGTTTTTTAGCAAGCACAAACCCCCCGTGAATTCCTTTAAAAGATTTTACAAACCCGTGCTTTGAGAGGTTTTGTAAAAGTTTAGCCAAAAAAGGTTTAGGAAGGTCTGTAAGCTCTGAAATCTTATTTACATCAATAGGTTTTTCAAATTTAGAAAGTTCAACTAACGCCTGAAGTGCGTAAGCAGTAGATTTTGTAAATAACATAAATCACCTTTTTTTCAAAATTATATAAAAATAATCTTATTTATAATAGTTTTATTTCTACAGCGGAGCTGTTTTTATCTTTTTTCTTACTTCATTAATGGCTTCTTGAATTTTACCTTCAAGCTTCAAATTGATATATTTTATTAAAATTATATTTTTTAAGTTATATAATAAAATTAAATTTATAACTTTTTCAAGGTTAGATTCATTTATATAAACCTTTTTATACTCTTTTATAACAGATTTAGCAGAATTTGAATTATCGGCTACCACATAAACAGTTTTTACATCAGGAGTTACTTTTAATAAAATCTAAATTAACTAAGGATTCCTTTTTTTCAAAAACTCCTGCATATATAATATAAAATATTTTTACTAAACAGGCTTACAGTAAATAAAAAAACCAAAAAAAACCGCACTTAAAGCCTTTTTTGTTAAAATTGTAACAAAAAAATTTGCTTTTTTTTTTTAAAACCGTTATACTTTCAATTCATAAAACAAAATTTACCAATCAGGAGGCTAAGATGGCTTTGGATTCGGCGAAAAAAAGAGAAATTATCGCTAAATTCGGAAATGATGAAAATGATACTGGAAGTCCTGCAGTTCAAATTGCACTTTTGACTGAAAGAATCAATCAAATCAACGAACATTTACAAAAACATAAACACGACCATTCAAGTAGATTAGGATTACTTAAATTAGTTGGACAAAGAAAAAGACTTATGAGATATTTAAAGAAAAAAGACCACGATAAATATCTACAAGTTATTGCAGAGCTTGGATTAAGAGACAGAGTTTAATCTCTTCTCTTTTTTCATTATATAAACAGAGTCAGATGCTATTTATTTAAAGCTTTTCTTTCAATTTTTTCTAATTTATTCTTATAAAGTGAATGTTTATTAATAATTTCATTATGAAAATAATCAAAAAGTATCTTTTTTCTATTCTTATGCATTAAAACCTTCTCTACAAAATCAAAAGCACCTTTTTCATCAAATGAGAAATTATTATTAAAAAGTTTTAAAGCAGCAAATAAATCATCTGTTGTTGAATTTGGATTAGCAGCTATTTTTATCAAATCGTCAATCATAAGTTTTTTCTCATCTGGATTCTTTTTAAATTTTTTAGAAAAAAACAGAATAAAAAAAGAACTAATAACTAAAAACAAAAAAAGATAAAGAATAAAAAAAAGAGGAGTAGAAGGGAGTAAAGAAATTAAAAAATCACTTATCTCCTCTATCACTTAAGTCTCTCAAGCACAGATTTTTCATGAGCCGTAAGTCCTTCCGTATGAGCTAAAATAGCACACTCTTTGCCCATCTCTTCAATAGCTTCTTTACTAAAGGAGATAATAGAACTTTTTTTCATAAAAACTTCAACATTTAAAGGGGAATAAAACTTAGCCGTCCCTCCTGTAGGAAGGGTATGGTTTGGACCTGCTATATAATCTCCTATAGGCTCAGGAGTATATTCTCCAAGGAAAATAGCTCCTGCATGTTTTATTTTTGGAAGTAATTCAAATGGATTTGAAGTCATAACTTCAAGATGCTCTGGGGCAATTTTATTCATAAGTACAACTGCCTCATCAATATCGTTTGTAACAATAATTGCCCCTCTGTTTTCAATAGATTTTCTTGCAATTTCGCTTCTTTCAAGTTCATTTAAAAATTTTTCAACTTCAACCGCCACCATATCCGCAATTTCTTTACTGTCTGTTATTAAAATAGAACTCGCCATCTCATCATGTTCGGCTTGAGAAAGTAAATCAATAGCCAGATATTTTGGCTTAGCACTCTCATCTGCAATTATCCCAATTTCACTAGGACCTGCAATCATATCTATATTAACTTCCCCATACACAAGTTTTTTTGCAGTTGCCACAAATATATTTCCAGGACCTGTAATAACATCTACTTTTGGAATACTCTCAGTTCCATAAGCCATTGCGGCAATAGCACTTGCCCCACCTACTTTAAACGTCTTTGGCATACCACAGATATATAAAGCTGCAAGTAAAAGTTCATTTGGTCTGTTTTCAATAACAGGAGTTGTAACAATAATTTCTTCAACTCCGGCAACAATCGCAGGAATTACATTCATTAAAAGACTGCTTGGATAAAATGCCTTACCCCCCGGTACATAAACTCCGGCTTTATCTACAGGAGTGACTTTTTGTCCAAGAATAGTTCCGTTTTTTTCAAAATCAAGCCAGGATTTTGGAAGCTGCTTTTCGTGATATGCTTTTATTCTATCATAAGCTAAATGAAGGGCTTTTTTTAAATCTTTATCTAAATTTTCATAAGCTTTTTTCATCTCTTCAGGTTTAATTTCCAAATCTTCACTGCTTTTTGGCTGCCATTTATCAAATTTAGCAATATGTCTAAAAAGTGCCCTATCGCCTTCTTTTTTTACTTCATCAATAATTTCTCTAACAATTCCCTCAACTTCGGCAATATCCATTTTTCCTCTGCTTAAAATCTCTTCAAACTCTTTTTTAAATCCGGGATTGTTTATATCAATAATTTTTATTCCCATTTTATCCCTTTTTTTTATACAATTTTACCTAAAAAGGACAATCTTGAAAATAGATTTAATAGCTCTTAGCTTTATTCTTGTATTAATTCCCTCGATTATTACTTACAAATTAAAAATAGGTATTGAAAAAGAGATTTTAAAAAATTCAATCCGTGCCCTTTTACAACTTACAGCCCTTGGCTTTATACTCGGATTTTTATTTAAAATAAAAAACCCTCTTTTTTACATTCCTGTTGTTTTATTTATGCTTTTATATTCATCCTATATTGCACAAAAAAGAACTAAATATTCCTATAAAGCGTCATTTTTTACACTTAGTCTCTCAAGCATTATAATTTTGTCCATTTTAATAGTTTTTCACATTATATCATTAAAACCAAACGAGTTTATCCCAATTGCCGGAATGATTATAGGAAATGCCCTTAACACTTATACTCTTACAATTGAGAGGTTAAAAAGAGAAATAGAGCTTCAAAAAGAATTAATTGAAGCCTTTATAGCAATTGGAGCAAAATACTCAGACGCTCTTAAGATTATGCAACGTGAAGCAATAAAAACTGCTTTAATTCCCGTTAATAATATGCTTCAAACCATCGGAGTTGTAGCAATACCTGGAATTACTACGGGAATGCTTCTAGCAGGAGCCTCTCCTTTAACAGCAGTCAGTTACCAAATAGTAATTATTTATATGCTTGTAAGTATTAATCTGTTTAGTTCGCTTTTTGGAAGTTATTTTTTTATAAGTCAAAAAGTCAAGTGACTTTTGACTTAATCTAAATTGTAAACATTTTTAATATGAAGAGCTTCATCAAATTCATAAACTCTTGGAATACCCGTAGCTATTTCAAATTTTGGAATATCCTCATCGCTTATACCATCAAGCTCTTTTACCATTCCTCTTATTGTATTACCGTGAGCTGTAATTAACACGTCTTTTCCTTCAACAAGCAAAGGAGCCACTCTTTCGTGGAATGCAGCCATTGCCCTTTTTTGATTGTCTTTTAAACTCTCACTGCTTGGAAGAAGTTCTGCTGGAAAATTCTTATATTTAGGGTCAAATCTTGGATGTCTTGGGTCATCTTCGCTTAAAGGCGGAGGAGGAACATCATAACTTCTTCTGTAAAGCAAGAATTTCTCTTCTCCAAGCTCTTTTTTAACCTCATCTTTATTAAGACCCGTTAAAGCCCCATAATGTCTTTCGTTAAACCTCCAGTCTTTTAAATGGTCAATCCACAATAAATCAAGCTCTTCTAAAATAATAATTCCTGTTTTAATAGCTCTTTTTAAAAAACTTGAAAAACACACATCAAATGCAAATCCTGCCTCTTTTAATCTCTCTCCGGCTTTTTTAGCTTCTTCAATTCCCTCAGGCGCCAAATCAACATCTACCCAACCAGTAAATCTGTTTTGTTTATTCCATTCACTTTTTCCGTGTCTAACAAGTACAAGTTTTGCCATTTATACCCCTTTTTTTATTGATTTTGAAATTTTACCAAATTTTTAATTCTCGCACGCTTTTTCCACTCGGCAAGTTTAATTAAAGCCAAATTTACATCATACTCTTTTTTTATCATAGGAAAAATAACCTCCCCATCAACCGCTATAAAAAAGTTTTCATTAAAATCTTTATAGTTTTTTCTCTGAAGAATCAGATACGTCAGTTCATTATCAAGTATTCTTGGGAGAGTTTTTTCAACACAAACTCCAATTTGTTCTCTTAAAAAAGTATTAAGAGACTTTAAATAATTCAAAACCACATCATTCCAGCTAAGCTCTTCTCCTGATGAATTAAAAATTTTAAGTCTGTTTATTCTAAAGTCATCCCCTTTAACCCACACTCCTAAATCATAATTTTTAAGCCTGTTTTTAAACTTCTCAAAATCCTCCTCAACATCTGCCATATAAAAAGGATAATTTGATAAAATTTTGATATCAATATCATCACGCAGATACTTTTTATAATCCATTGTCTGCCTTTTTTTAGAAATTATACCAAAGGAAAATAATGAAAATTTTAATTACAAATGACGATTCGTTTGAGGCAAAAGGACTTCATACGTTAATAGAGGCTGTTAAAGATTTAGGAGAAGTTATTGTAGCGGCTCCAGCTTTTCCAAAAAGTGCCTGTTCTCATTCACTAACCCTTACAAAACCCCTTAAATTTATAAAAATTGATAAAAATTTTTATAAACTTGATGACGGAACTCCTACAGATTGCGTATTTTTATCTTTTAACGAATTTTTTAAAGGAGAAAAACCAGATATTGTCCTTAGCGGAATAAACCACGGGGCAAACTTAGGAGAAGACGTAACCTACTCAGGAACCGCCGGAGGTGCTATGGAGGGAGCTCTTCACGGAATTCCTTCAATAGCCTTTTCACAGGTTTTAAAAAGCTTTGACAATCCTCCAAGCGAACTTAACTGGGAAAATGCGAAAAAAGTGGCAAGAGATATTACAAAAAAAGTACTTGAAAAAAAAATAAAAATTCCACACAGACATATCTTAAATATAAACATTCCAAATACAAAAGAGATTAAAGGTTATAAAGCTACAAAACTTGGTTATAGACTATACGGCACAGACGCCCACAAACACAAAAACCCAAGGGGTGAAGAATATTACTGGATTGGACTTCATCCTTTAAGATTCAAAGAAGAAGAAGGCACAGATTTTAACGCCATAAAAAACGGCTATGTTTCAGTTACTCCTATAAAACTTGATATGACAGGGTATGAGAGCTTAGAAAAATTAAAAGATGAGCTTAATGACTGAGCTTTTAAATTCTTTAGGGATTGAAGTTGAAGAAAATATAAAAACTTTTAACAATATATTTTTGGTTAAGTTAAAAGCAAAAAACCTCCCTTTTAGCTCTTTTGGAAAAGGATTTAGCTTAAAAGAAGCAAAAACAAGTGCTTATGGGGAGATGTGTGAAAGGATACTTACAAAAAACTATTTTGAAGAGTATTATGTAAATTCCCTTTACAAAGATGCAATAATTACAGATGAATTTTTAAACGAAAAACTAAAAGAGTTTTATGAAATAGACAAACTCACAAAAGAAGAACTAATAGATTTTAATTCAGATATTTTTGAAATTCTTTCAATTCCGTTTAGCAACTTTGAAGGAAAACTTACCTATTTTCCGATAAACCTTGTTCAAAACCTATACGCAAGCAACGGAATGGCTTTTCACTCTTCTTTAGACAAGGCCTATTACAACGCAAAAACAGAAATTATTGAAAGGTTTGTAAAGTTTCAGGTAATAAAATACGCCCTTCCCCTTCCTAAAGTATCACACCCTTTTAACAGTTCTAACATTCAGATATATGACGCTTCGCTTGAAGGAAAATATCCTGTAATGGCTGCAAGTTACATAAAAGATAATAGAGTTATTTTATCATTTGGATGTGATTTAGATAAAGAAAAAGCAATAAAAAAAGCATATCTTGAACTTATGCAGACGGAATTTAAAGAAATGGGAGAATTTATTGAAGATATTGAAGAAGTAAGAAGCACCCACAATATCCAAAAACATTTTGTAAATTTAAGCGGGGACGTGCATAAAAACTTTTTAAAAAAGCCTTATTTCAAAGAATCAAAATGGAATTTTAAAGATTTAAATGTGTTTGATAAAAAAGAGTATTTTAAAATCTACAGAAAAAAAGTCTTTTATGCAATTCATCTAATTATTCCATCAATAAGCGAAGTTTATCCTGTTGATGATTTGATTTACAACAATATCAATTTCCCAAAGTTTGACAGGGATATGATTTTAAATTTTGAAAAATATAAAAAAGAAGATGTATTTGATTTACTTGATGCCATATTTACAAGCGACATTGGAAAATATATAGGAATTTTGTTTGATAAAAGCTACACTCCCGATGAATACAAAGAGTTTGTTTTAAAAAATCAAAAACCACGTTTTTCACAAAAATACATTAATTTACTAAAACTCTCAAAGGCATTAAATGAGATATGACAGATGTAAAAAACTTTTTTCAAAATTTGATAAACTCAAAAACTTAAAAGTACTTATTTGTGGAGTAGGAGGCGTTGGAGGATATGCTCTTGACTGCCTATACCGCTCAGGAGTAAAAAACATAACCATTATAGATTTTGATACATTTGATAAAACAAACCAAAACAGACAAATCGGAAGCGAATTTACAGGGGAAAAAAAAGTTAAAGTATTAAAAAAATTTTATCCCGGTATTAAAGCCATAGATATGAAACTAACCCCTGAAAACATCAAAATACTTGATTTAGAGCAGTATGACATTGTAATTGATGCAATAGATGATTTAAATGCAAAAATAGCATTAATCAAAAAAGCTCATCCTAAAATAATCTCTTCAATGGGAGCGGCAAAAAGAATTGACCCTACAAAAATAAAAATAGATTCCATCTGGAAAACCCAAAACGACCCTTTTGCAAAAAAAATTAGAGACAGATTAAAAAAAGAAAATTTCAAAGGCGATTTTAAAGTGGTGTTTTCACTTGAAAAACCTGTTGTTTGCGATATGGGAAGTTTTGTAGGGGTAACAGGGGCATTTGGGTTTGCCCTCTGTTCTGAAGTGCTTAAAGATTTTGTTTAACAGACAACCCTGTTTCTTCCCTCTTTTTTTGCCCTGTAAAGATTATCATCCGCTTTTTTTATAAGGGATTGCATATCATCTTCTATTCCTAATTCTGCTATTCCAGCGCTTATTGTAATATGAATACTGTTTTTTCCACAAAAAGAGTAGTTTTCAATCTTTTTTCTAATCTCCTCTAAACGCCTACAGGCAAACTCTTTTGACATAAAAGGAAATACTATTACAATCTCTTCTCCCCCGTATCTTGCAACAATATCGCTGCTTCTGAAATTTTCTTTTAAAATATTTGAAATTTCTCTTAAAATACAATCCCCTATCAGATGCCCGTATGTATCGTTTATTTTTTTAAAAAAGTCAATATCAATAATAGCAATACTAAGAGGAAGACTGTTTTTCTTTGCTTCTTGAATTTTAAGCTGTAAATAAGAATTTAAATACTCTCTATTGTAAAGACCTGTAAGAGGGTCTGTTATACTTTTTTCATAAAGAAGCTTATTTTGGTTTTCAAGTTCTCTTAACATAAGCTCTTTTTGAAGTGATATGGCAATTGGAACAGAGATTTTATCAAACAAAATTCTTATAAGGTTTTTTTGTTTCTCATCAAGTTTATCACTCCATACATAAATAGCACCTATTTTTTTATCATTTTGCACTAAATCCTGCATATACGAATAACCCTCTTCTATTTTATCAGAACTTTCTTTCATTAAATTATCCTGAAAAGAAAAACAGTACTTTACATTAGAAATTGGAGAAAAACCGCAAAACTCTATTTTTTTTACAGTTGGAAGAATCTTTTTTATATTGTAGAAAAGATTCTTTAAAATTATCTCAAAAGAACTTAATGAAATAGTATCCTGAAAAAACTTTTTTAAAACTTCATCTACAGCATTTAAGACCATTAAATCACTTTCATAATCATCTAAAAGATAAACACCACAATCTAAATCTTTCATTTTCTCAATCAAAGGCTTTATTAACTCTTTTCTTATAATACTTCCGTGCTGAGGAGCTATCATCTGTGGATTTTTTGCCTCTATTTTTTTTAAAGCATAATTTAAAATCTCTTTACTTGGAATATAATGTTTATGAAAAAGCTTTAATGCCTCAAAATATTCATCCACATTCTTAGCAAACAGATTAAACTCCTCTGTAAGACCTCCAAATAAATCGCTTGAAAACAAAATTTTACTTTTTTTATCATACGTACAAAAAGCTCCTGCAAAATGCGCATAAGGAGTAAAAACAAACTCTAACTCCCTATCACCCGCCTTTAACCTCCATTTGTTTTTATCTACTAAATAAAACGGAGTTTTCCATTGATAATGTTTTAGAAGCATTTCAGTACGCCAATGAGTTACTATATATCTTTCACCTTCAGGAAAAAGTTTCTCAAGGGTAGAATAACAACCTACAATATCAGGGTCTTGATGATGCATTATTATATATTTAATATCCCTTAATTTGATTAAAGAAGTGATTTTTTCAAGTACAACAGGAAAAGTTATCATACTTCCCGGGTCTATTAAAATAGTTTCGTCTTTATTTCTAATTAAATAGACATGACACTGAAAAGGGTCATCTGGAATAACATAGCCCACCCAGAAAATATCGGGGGCTATTTCTATAGGTTCTGAATAATCCATTTTTAACAATTATCGTATTTAAAATCTGTATCTCTAACATCAAGGAACCATTTCATACCAACATCACTCCATTTTCTTGTATCAGGAAAATATTTTTGAATATTTTCATAAACCATTGCAAAATCTTTTGATTTATTTGCGTTTTCTTCAAGTATTCTTTTAATCGCTTTTTTAGCAGCTTCATTTACATCTTCAGGAAACTCGCAAAGTTTTACCCCGTATTCTCCTTGCATAATTTTTTTAAGCGCTATGCCGTTTTTATATTGAAACTGTGCAAGCATTCTTGCATTCATATCATTAGCTGCAACTTCAATAGCAGCTTTAAACTCTTTAGGAAGACGTTCAAATTTTCTTTTATTAAAGGTAAGTTCAAGGTTTGTTCCAGGTTCGTGCCATCCTGAATAGTAATATTTTGCAACTTTATAAAAGCCCATTTTAATATCAAGAGCAGGTCCTACCCATTCAGTTGCGTCAATTACACCTCTTTCTAATGCTGTATAAAGCTCACCTCCCGGAATATTTACAGGTTTTACTCCAAGGGCTGCCATTACTTCCCCGCCAAGCCCCGGAATTCTCATTTTAAGGCCTCTAAGGTCACCTAAAGACTTAATAGGCTTTCTAAACCATCCGCCCATTTGATTTCCTGTATTTCCACCTTTAAAAGGAATTAGGTTATACTTTGCATAAAGCTCTCTCCAAAGCTCCATTCCCCCTGCAAAATCAAGCCATCCTTGCATCTCATCCGCCACCATTCCAAAAGGATATGCGGTAAATAAACTAAATGCCGGATTTTTTCCTTTCCAATAATAAGGACCTGAATGAAATCCATCAATTAGTCCTTTAGAACACGCATCAAAAACCCCAAGAGCCGGAACAAGCTCGTTTGCTCCATAAATTTTGATTTTTAAAGCCCCGTCTGTTAGCTCTTTTACCCTGTTAGCAAAATAGTAAATCCCCTCACCCATAATAGGAAGAGTTTTTGGCCAAGAAAGACAAATTTTTAAAGTTTTTCTTGTTTTTGCATAAAGATTTGTAGTAAAAACGGCACTTGCAACAGCACCAACCCCTGCAGTTTTTAAAAATTTTCTTCTATCCATTCTTTCTCCTTATGTTATAATGTTTTTATTAAATTAATGATACCAAATAAGGACCACTAATGGAAGAGGTGGAAAAATTAAAAAAAGAATTAAATTACCTAAGACAATACAAAGAAGCACTTGACAAAATTGCAATTATTTCAAAAACAGATACAACCGGAATAATTAAAGATGTTAATAAAGCCTTTGAAAAAATCTCAGGATTTAAAAAAGAAGAACTGCTCAATAAACCTCACAATATAATCCGCCATCCAGATATGCCAAAAGCTGTTTTTAAAAAAATGTGGGACACAATTAAAAAAGGGAAAATTTTTAAAGGGGTTATAAAAAACAGGGCAAAAAACGGAAGTGAATACTATGTGATTGCAAATGTAATTCCTATAAAAAATGAAAAAGGAGAAATTGAAGAATATCTTGCAATCCGTCAGGATATTACAAAACAGATGAAACTTCAGCAGCAAAAAGAGAATTTTACAAACAATTTAATTGAATATTTCCTAAAAAAAATAAATACTCCAACAGACAAAATAAAAAAATATACTTTTCTAATAGAACAAGAACTCTCAAAGGAAAAACCTTCTTTAAAAGAAATTAAAAAATTAAATTCATTAATTAAAGAAAACAATTTTTTGTTACTTTTAACAAAAAAAATCCTCAGCTATCTTTTAAAGATAAATAAAAAAACCTTTAAAATTTCAAAAGAAGACATAAATTTAATATCTGTAATTCAATATGCTTATAATCCTTTAAGTAAAATATTTAAAAATAAAATCAAATTTATTTTAAAATCAAAAAAAATATTAGAAGAAAGAGTAAAAAGTGATAAAAAACTTTTAGCATTAATGTTTCAAATTCTTTTTTTTGACCTTTTAAAATATTCATCTACAGATATAGAATTTTTTATATCCTGTGAAAAAGAGATAGAAATAAAAATAAAATTCACCTCAGAATATGAATTTAATTTAACAAGCGGATTTAAAACTTCAGAAAACATAGAATTAAATGCAGATATGTTTTTTGTAAGCAAAATTGCAAGAATTTTAGCTATAGAAATAAAAACAGAAAAAGGAGAAATAACTATTATTTTTAATAAAAAATAGCAATTACCGCATAACTTAAAAACAACATTAAATGGCTAAGTCCTTCGAGATAATTTGTCTCCCCATCTTCTGTCGTTTTCCATACAAGTAAAATTGTAAGTAAAAGCGCTCCAACCTGAAGCGGTGTAAAATCAAGAGTAAGTTTTATTCCTACAATCATAGATAAAAATATCAAAGCCGGAACAGTTAAAAGAATACTAACAGTACTTGCTCCCATTGCAATATTTATAACACGTTGCATTTCGTCATTTTTTGCGGCCCTAATTGCCGTAAAAAGCTCAGGCGCTACAGTTACAAATGCAATTAAAATCCCTACAAACCCGGCTGTTAAACCAAAACTCTTAAACACCACTACTCCATCATTTGCAAAAATTTCAGATAAAATTCCAATCAATATAAGTAAAAATGCCAAAAAGAAAATATTAAAAATATTAGATTTCCTGTCAAAAAAATAATCCTCGTTTTCATTTTCTTTTACATATCTTTTAACTCTGCTTCTTTTTTTAAATTTAAAAAAATGAACATGAGTGTCTGTTTGAAATTTGAAAATAAAAAAATAAAAAATCATTAAAAGCAGCGCTATAATAACACTTGCTTTAAATAAAGAATCTTTATCAGAATGAAGAGAAATTGTTGTAGGCACTAAAAGCATAGCAGCCGCTACAAACAAAACTGTAGTATAACTTGCACTTGTATCTTCATTATGAACCTGTTCTTTAAAACTAAGACCCCCTACAAAAACAGCAAGTCCAAGAAGTGCATTTAAATCAACAATTACAGTAGCAACAATACCGTTTTTAACTGTTTCAAGCACTTCAGGATGGTGTTTTGCCTCAAGAAT
>Ga0256837_1001251_pt1 | contig 18010 bp, 21 predicted proteins | sample 4562384metaG_FD_185976 | JGI IMG/M metagenome (GOLD analysis project Ga0256837, IMG submission 185976) | Hydrothermal vent microbial communities from Guaymas Basin, Mexico - 4561-384 | ecosystem: Environmental > Aquatic > Marine > Hydrothermal vents | place: Mexico: Guaymas Basin | collected...
AGTGTCACAATATGCAGAGGCTTATCAAGCACAAAGGTAGCTGTATCGGTCTGCAGAACGATTGAGCTATGCTGTTTGCGTCCACTTAAGAGAACAACATACGTCTCATGTACACAGCCATCTTCTGAAACAATACTCTTAGAAGGAGTAGCGGGACACTTATCAATATCATTTGGCACGCCGTCATCATCCAGATCATTATTGATAAACCCACCTAGATATAACTTGAGTTTAACTTTTCTGCTTATCACACACTTCCCTCCTCCGTCTTTGAACCGGAAGTATGTGACTTTTATTTTTTGAGGGTCTATCCCTCCCTCAAGCAGCGCATCTTCCACGGATGAAGCATACTTCTCATATCTTTGCCCACAGCTGGTATCTCCGATAAGTTCTACTTGGTACTCTTTATATAAGGTGGTATTTTTTTATATTTTTTTTAACATAGGAAGAGTTTTTGTCTGGAAGTTTACATCTGTCTCATCTTCATTAAATTGGAGATGCCCAAGTGGTACAACTTTTTGAAATTCATATGATGTCTGTGAAGCAAGCAAAGTAGCTGATGCAACTGTCATAGTAACAAAAGCAAGCAACATTAATCGTTTTAATTCTAACATGAATTTATTATAGAATATATTCCTGAAATAATTTTAATAATCATTCTACCCAGCCAAATAATAAAAACAGGCCAAATGCAATGACTCCGCTGATAAGTGCATAGGGCAGTTGCGTTTGGACATGTTCCACCACTTCACACTCACTCGCCAAAGAAGAGATAATCGTAGTATCTGAGATAGGTGAGCAGTGATCACCAAAAACCCCTCCACTGATTACCGCTCCGATTGCAAGAGCAATATCTGCATCCATGCTCATTGCAAGAGGTGCTGCAATCGGAATCATAATACTAAAGGTCCCCCATGATGTTCCCGTTGCAAAAGAGATGATGGCACTCAGTAAAAAAATCAATCCTCCAAGCAGCACTACAGAGATATTCTCACTCAAAAGTGTCGCAAGATACTCTCCTGTTTTAAGCTCATTTGTCACTTTTCCTATAGCAAAAGCAAAAAATAAAATAAGCGCAATGGGAAAGAGCTTTTTTGCCCCTCTAAACGCAGTAGTTGCATAGACTCTGTTAGAGATTATCTTTTTGGGGATATATAACAGGTAGATAAAAAAAAGTGTACTAAGCATAGTATAAAAGATGGCACTTGAACCGCTTCCTTTTAAAATATTGCCTCCACCGCTCAGATATAGGAAGAAAAAGACAGAAGCTATCATCACTATAATTGGAAGAAGCATATATAGAGGACTTATTGCTGAAAAAGTAGCAATATTGGAGATATTTTGTGAAGGTTTTGCCCTCTTCATCGCTCCTATGTTGATATCAAACCAAATAGCAATAAAAGTAACAACCAAAGCACTCATAGCATAGAAGTTGTGAGCCACTGCGTTTAGAAGGATATCTATACTCTCACCCTGCACTACACCCTGTGAAATCTGCGTCGAAATAAGACCAAGCAGCAATGCACCCCAGCCGTTTAAAACCAAAAGAGAGCTAATTGGAGCAGATGTAGAGTCACATACAAACGCAAGTTTTGCATGAGAGACACCATATCTATCACACAGAGGTCTTCCAACTGCACCCGCTATAAGCGATGTAATGGATGACTCGATAAAAATCACCACACCGATGATATAACTCAGAACCAGTGCAGAACGCCCCGATTTTACAAGAGAAGTTTGATGACTCATATAACTTACAAAACCATCTATTGCCCCACTTTTTTGCAACAACTCCATTACACTCCCCACAAGGATTGCAAAGGCAATTGTCTTGAGTATCCACCCTTCACTTAACAAACCCACAAAAAGAGAATATGTTGCCTCAAGAGTAGAAAAAAAAGAAAAGTCATTTAAGATAAAAAGAGCTAAAAGAACTCCTCCAAACAAAGAGAGGAGAATATTTTTAGAGTAAAGTGCTAAAAATATAGCAAGCAGTGAAGGAAAGATAGATAAAACTGAGAGTTCTATGTTCTACGCCTAAAATTCTATTGACATAAGCATCAACCCTGGTCGACCAAAGACCTCTTTATAGCCTTCACACTCAATTTCGGCTGTTTTTACAAAACCTAACTTTTTGTAAAAGAGTTCTGCTTCAAGAGAGCCTATCTCTATTATGGTCTGCGCAACTCTATAACCCTTAAGTCTCGCTGTGAGAAGACTTTTTTGCATCAAAGCTTTTAAAATTCCCACATCTATAAATCCTTCAACCTCTTCCATAAAGTCAAACATCAGCGTACTTTTGTTTTGCTTAAAACTACAGTTGTAAAAAACATCCAGCGTTGCAGCTATATCTTTTTTGCAGCCAATCTCTTCAAGAGCTTTGACAAAGGTCTCTTTTGTAGAAATTCGAGGCTCATAGCTACAGAGTGTTCCTACACGTGTACCATCAATCTCTGCAATCAAAAAGTTTTTATAGTTACAGTGACTCTTAGCCTCTGTTGTCGTTAGCATTGCAAGCTTTTCTAGTATATGTGCATCATCACTCTCTGTAAAAAGCAGATCAAAAAATCCCCCCTTTTTACCTGCTCGTGAACTTTGTAAAATCATCTCTGCCAAAAAAGAAGAATCACTCGGTTGGGCTTGTCGTATTTTAATACTCATAATTTCATCCACATTTTAATTTTTATCTTTATATCTTGACTTCGTATGTTAGTAATAGTACCATACTTTATGATAAAAAGTTTCTTAATTCTCATAAGTTTTTCAAATTTGCTCTTTTGTTCTCAGCAGATAATTTTAGTGGTCGCAGATGATATAAACAGTTCTCAAGCAGAGTTAGAGTGCTATGAAGATAGTAAAAAAATCTTTAAAACAATAGATGTAAACTTGGGCTTTAATGGCTTGGCATGGGGAATCGGAGAAATTGACATTACAGATAACAATATCTCTAAAATCGTAAAAAAAGAGGGTGATAAAAGAGCTCCAGCAGGTATATTTGCCCTTACTAAACGATTTGGCTACTCACAAATAAGTGATAGTAAAATGCCTTACCTTTTTGCCACAAAATCACTTATTTGTGTTGATGATTCTAACGCAAATTCCTACAATAAAATCATCAATGCCACAGGAGATGAAAAAAGTTTCGAGTATATGAGAAGAGATGATGATCTGTATAAGTACGGTATAGTAGTGGGACACAATTTAGAGGCAAAAAAAGGGTATGGATCTTGTATTTTTTTACACGTTCAAAGAGGTGAAAATTCGCCGACAATGGGATGCACTTCAATGCAAGAAAAAGAGATAAAGAAAATAGCAGAGTGGTTAGATAAAGAGCAGCACCCTATTCTTATCCAAATACCAAGACAATCAGCAAAAAGAGTATTAGAACTCTACCCAATGCTAAAAAATTCTAAGCTTTTAAAAGAAGGGAACTAATCCTCTTCTTTTACCATTTTGTCTTTTGCTTGGATTCCCATCAAAGAGAGTCCTGTTTTAATACTGAGTGCAACAACAAGCATCACTTTAAGCAGTTTTGCTTCATCATCAGTCCCAATCATACGAACATCATAATAAAACTTATGCAGTGATGCCGCAAGCGCTTTGAGATAATCAGGCAGTTTTTGTACCTGACGAGAGTTAAACGCATCTTCAACAACTTCAGGAAGCAGCATTGCATCAAAAAGCAGTGTCGCTGCATTTTCATCAAGATTTTTCAGACTTGCATCATTTATCTCATCACGTGAGACAGTCGCTTTTGAGAGCAGTGTCTGGATACGTGCATGTGCATACTGAATGTAAAAGATAGGGTTTGAGCTATCTTGCTTTTTAAACTCTGCAAGGTCAAATTCCAAAGCCGTATCAGATTTTTTAGAAGCGAAGATATAACGCAGTGCATCTGCACCTATCTCCTCTACTATGTCACTCATAAGGATGACATTTCCGGCACGCTTACTCATCTTGTACGGTTCACCGTCTTTTAACAGACTTACCATTTGTGCAAGCAACACTTCAAGTTTACTTGAGTCATAACCCAAGAACTCTATCGCTGCGTTTACACGGGGAATGTAGCCGTGGTGGTCAGCACCCCAGATATTTATGTAGTGATCGTACCCACGCTCAAATTTTTGGTTATGATAGACAATATCTCCGGCAAGATAGGTCGGACGTCCGTCATCACGCACGACTACTCTGTCATGGTCATCACCTTTTGATTCTGACTTTATCCAGAGTTTACCCTCTTTTTCATAGACATTATCACCCATCTTTTTCATCACTCTGTCCCAATCTTCATAAAGTGTTGACTCATAGACAAAAGTATCAAAGTGGATGTTCGTATCTGCCAAATCCTTAACGATAATTTTCATCACTTCATCTTTTGCCCACATTGCGAGTTCACGTTGTCGGGATTCATCATGAAAAATCTCTACGCCAAACTTCTCCATAGCATTACGAGCGAGACCGTCAAGGTACTCTCCTCTGTAGTAACTCTCAGGATACTCCACAACTTCATCAAGAAGATTTTCACGTCCATGAAGTTGAATGGAGAGTCCAAGCAGGTCTATTTGATTTCCTGCATCATTAACATAATACTCTGCAGTAATCTCATAACCCAGGTGTTTTGCAAGACGATACAAAGTATCTCCATATACAGCCCCGCGTGCATGACCGATATGCAGTGGTCCTGTAGGATTGGCACTAACAAATTCTAAAAGTATTTTTTGATTTTTTTCCTGTTTTGCAAATGCTGTAGGATTTTCCAAGGCCCAAGAGGCATATTCGCTCAAAAAATCTTCGCTTAAACGAAAATTCAAGTAACCTTTTACAGCTTCTACACTGGAAAACTCTTCGCTCTTCCCAAAAGAGGAAGCAAGTTCATCTGCGATAAGCATAGGCGACTTTCGTAACTCTTTTGCTAAAGAAAAAGCGATAGGAGTAGCAAAGTGACCAAAAGAGCGGTCACGCGGCTTTTCTAAAACAACCTCACGACCTAATTTCTCGCGTAATAACGCCGATACTCGTTGCTTCAAAGCTTATGCTTGTTTTGTTGTAGATTTTGGAGCTTCTGAAGAGGCAACCTCTTCAGAGTTTTCAACCTTTTTAGGAGCATCACTTGCTACTGTATCAGTATCAGTATCTTTCATCTCTTCTTTAAAGTTTTTAATCCCTTTACCAAGACCTTTAGCTAAATCAGGTATCTTTTTCGCACCAAATAATAAAACGATAATTCCAAAAATAATTAGTAATTCTGTACCACTAGGCATTCCCATAGTAAGTTCCTTTTGTAAATTTAAGTTGTGAAGTATATCTTACATTTGCTGTAAATTCTCTTATCAGCAAAAAATCTCTTTTTCTCGTTAACTATCTTCCCATCTTTGCACAAACTCATTTATCTCTTCACTCGATTTTTTAAATCTTGCAGTTTTTGCGATCAAACGCAGTGCCTCAGCAGCACGCTCCAAATCATCATTTACAAGCAGATACTCATACTCTGAAACTCTTTGAATCTCTTTTCTTGCCATATTTACACGTCGCTCTATCACTTCTTCTGAATCTGTCGAGCGCTTTTCAAGTCTGCGTTTGAGTTCAGAGAGCGTCGGAGGAGAGATAAATACTGAAGTGGTAATATCACCAAGTCTGCTTTTAATTGCGTTATTTCCCTGCACATCAATATCAAAAATAACCAGTTTTCCTTCTTGAAGTGCTTTTTTTACGGGCTTTAAAGAGGTTCCGTAGTAGTTACCGTGAACCAAAGCATGCTCTAAAAATTCATCAGCTTCTACCTCTCTCTCAAACTCCTCTTTATCTACAAAATGGTAATCTACACCATCAACCTCTCCATCACGAATTGCACGTGTTGTTGTAGAGATAGAAAAGTATGTATCTCCTATGCCGTCTATTATTTTTGCTATAAGTGAACTTTTTCCTGCTCCGCTAGGACCGGACAGGACCAAAACGGCACCATTAATATGACTCATGATTAATCCTCGAAACTTATGTTGATTGTTATTTTCGCACCTTTTAAAGAAGCAGCTACATTTTTATCACTCAATGCATTTAGCAGTGTTTTTAGAGACTCTACACCTTTATTTGTTGCAGTATCAGTTTCTTGTGCAGTTTGAGAAATTTCTTCTTCTACTTCTGCTTCTTCTTGAGCCTCTATCTCATCTTCACTCTCTTCACCTAAAGCGACTTTCAAATCTTTAGAGTTTAGATTTGCAAATGAGTCGATTTCATTACTCGCAATTTCAAGAAGTGTCTCTTCATCAACTTCACTCTCTAAATCCTCTTCGGAGAGCTCATCAACCGCATCTTCTATCTGCGCTTCTAAATTCTCTTCTTCCATCTCTTCATCAAAATCAAGGTTATCTTCAAGACCCAACTCAGCAAGATCTAAATCGACCTCCTCATCAAGAGTGATTTCCTCAACATCTTCACTCTCTTCATCATCAAGACCTAACTCTTGCAGATCAAAATCATCCTCTTCCTCTTCTCCTTCTGAGATATCCACATCTGCTTCATCTTCTAAATTCAAAGCCAAATCATACTCTTCACTCAAAGCTTCATCTTCATCATCTGCTTCATCTTGCGTTTCATCAAGCAGTGCTTTTACTTTTTGAGCCTCTTCATCATCAAGCACACTCTCGCCCAGCTCCTCTTCATCTGTAAATTCATCATCATCCAGAACTAAATCATCTTCTAACTCTTCTAAATCATCCAAACCTTCAAGTTCCAGCCCCTCAAGAAGTTCTTCATCTGAAATCTCTTCTATTGTATCCTCTTGTGCACTCTCTTCGTGTGTAACAACATCCAAATTTCTTTTTAAGTTTGTGAAGAGTTCGACCAGATCTGTAGGTAAAAACGGCTTTTTAATTGTTGCAGAAAAATCCCCACTTTTATCACTCTCTCTTGAGCAGACAAAAAGAGACTTTTTATAATGAATCTTCTCATTTAAAGCATCAAAATCCTCTTCATTATATAAGGCATCATCTATAACCAGCAAGTCGTATTCACCGGAGGGAACCTCCTCCACGCTATGCGCAGCTTCGACTTCATCATCAGTTTTTTGAGCACTCAAAGTCACCAACTTTGTCACTACAGGGTTATCATTTAAAAGTAATATCTTCACGTATATTCCTTTGAGAAATTATTTGTTGTGTTACAAAAGCAATATTGCCACCATTGTAGCAAAAAAAAACTAAAAAAAAGTCTCCAACATATTAAATGCCGATTGGACTTCTCCTTTCAATATCAGCATAGTAGCCGTCAGAGTCGCTATCAAAACAGCAAATGCAACCATGATTTTTATTGGAAAACCAATTACCAGAAGGTTAAACTGCGGCATAGTTTTCATCAGCATTCCAAAGATAACATCAGCAAGCCAAGAGAGGGCTATGATTGGAAAAGCTATCATAAAACCTACTAGAAACATATTTGATGTTGCATGCATAATATAGTGAAAAAAGTTTTTGCCAACCATAAATCCGCCCAAAGGAACACTCTCTAAAGTATGTGCAACAAACAAAAGTATCCAATGATGCAGGTTAAGTGCAAGAAGTACCATAAGAGCCAAAAGTGACAGAAACTGTGAGATGATAGGCATTGAAACACCAGACTGAGGATCAATCGCACTCGCTAATGAAAAACCCATCATATACGATATCTGTCCCCCGGCAAATGTTATAACATTATATGCCAGCTGTAGCACTATTCCTACAGCCAGACCCAAAATAAACTCTCCTAAGATTGCAATAACTATTGTCAGTATGTCCATAGATATAACAGGAGCAGGCATAGAAGAGTAGAAAAAAACGGTAAAGAAAAAAGCCATAACGGCTTTAATATTCATAGGAATATTTTTATGATCAAATATGGGAACAGCTATAAAGAGTGCAGCAAAACGAAAAAAAAGCAGTAAAAACCCTACCATATTCGTTTCGTTAAATATTGCTGCAAACTCCACTTATCTATCCTATTTTATTCGTTTAAGCAGTTTATCTTCAAGTTTAAATACTTTATCACACATACTTGCCAAATGGTTATCATGTGTAACCAGAACCATCCCGGCTTTGTTATTTGTGCAGTAATCAAAAAAGAGTTCCATCACTTCTGCAGCGGTCTCTGAGTCCAAATTTCCCGTTGGTTCATCTGCAAATATTATAGTAGGCTGTTTTGTTAAAACACGCGCAATAGATACACGCTGCTGCTGTCCACCTGAGAGTTCTGTAACTTTTTGATGTATACAGTGCTCAATATCTAATTTTTTAAGAAGAGCAGTATCTATCTCTTTGTTTGACAATATCTCCGCAACTTCAAGATTTTCATATGCACTAAAACCCTTAAAAAGATAGTGAGATTGAAAAACAAGCCCGAGTCTGTTGCGTTTGAGAAGTGCTAACTCTCTTTTCTTCATAGTTGCGATATCTTTGCCTAAAATATCTACTCTTCCTTCATTTGGCTTCAGCAGAGTTGAAAGAAGATGAAGCAGCGTTGATTTACCGCTTCCACTCATACCTATAATTGCGATAGATTCTCCCTCATATAAATCCAGAGAAACATCCGAAAAGAGTTGATACTCAAATGAGTGTGATAAATTTTGTGCAGATAAAAGATTCATAAGCAGATTATATCAAATATATATGATAAATATTTTAAATAAAGTTAAGAAAATATTATTTTATTCAAAAAATTTATAATATATAGAAATTTTGTGCTAAAATATTTGTATAATATCTTCGGATATATTTTCACAAAAAAGGGAGTTATATGTTCAAAAAAACATTAGCAGGATTAGTTTTAGGTGCAAGTTTAGTATCGGGATTACATGCAGAAACATTAAAGCATGATATGAATATTCTAGCAACAAGTTTATCATCAGTACAAAGAGCATTTTTACTAAATGACAGAGAAAAATCAATTAGATTGCTTAAAGATCTAAAGAAAAATATCATATTTACATTGGGTAGCAAAGAGAAAGTAATCAACCTTCTGCCTAAAGAGTTGAAATTTAAATCAAGAATAGCAGTTAATAGTGGAAAAATGATTAATCAGTATATTAATCAGATTGATGAAATCTATGCGGATAAAAGTCTAAAGCACATTGAAGCTCAGATGGAAGCACAAGATGCTCTTATAAACATCCAAAGACAGTGTTACAAATGTCACAATCTTGTTCGTGACTGGGATAAATAATCTACTCAAAGATGAGTTAAGCCAAAAGGCTTAGCTCATTTGCGCTGCAACTTCTGCTGCGAAATCATCTTCTTTTTTCTCAATTCCTTCACCAACTTCAAGGCGAATAAAATCAACTATCTCTGCAGTTCCGCCAAGTGCTTTAGCAGCATCTTCAACAGCTTGCGCTACAGTTTTTTTGTCATCAAGTACATAACTTTGATCTAAAAGAGCTTGCTCTTTGTCAAGTGTAGTATTATCATCAATAAAACGAGCCAGTTGACCAGGGATGATTTTGTCCCAGATCTTTTCAGGTTTGTTTTGCTCTTTTAAAGCTGCTTTGATATCCTCTTCAGCTTGCTTCATTACTTCATCAGTAAGTTGCATCATAGATACATATTGAGGAACATTTTTAAGAGGTTTTTTAAGACGAGCTAACTCTTCATTCTCTTTTTTGATAGCTTCGATTCTACCTTGTGTTTCACTCTCTACATATTTAGGATCAAAATCTTTGTATGATAAAGTTGTAGGCTTCATTGCAGATGCATGCATAGCAACTTGTTTTAAAGTATCTTTAAGCCCTTCAGCTGTTTTTGCACTGTCACATTTTGCTTTTATGATAACTGCGATACGCCCGTTTGAATGGATATAACCATTCATAGCAACTGTATCATCTTCAGCTTCTAAAGTACCAAAACGACGAAGTTCAATCTTCTCACCGATTTTTGCAACTGTTTCAGTAAAATAAGCACCGAATTCACTTGCCATTACTTCAGATACATCACTTGGATTCGTTTTAAATACTTCTTCAGTAGTTTTAAGAACTAAGTCTTGGAAACCTTCATTTTTAGAAACGAAGTCAGTCTCAGAGTTGATCTCTACTACTGTAGCTTTAGAGAAGTCATCAGCGATTTTAAGACCTACAAGACCTTCTGCTGCAACTCTGTCTGCTTTTTTCGCTGCTTTAGCAATACCGCGCTCTTTTAAAAGCTCAGCTGCTTTTTCCATGTCTCCATCAGCTTCAACAAGAACTTTTTTACAATCCATCATCGGTGCATCAGTTGCACTACGCAACTCTTTTACCATTGCTGCTGTTACTGCTGCCATGACTACGCTTCCTTTGTAGCTTCTGGTGCTACTGTTTCTTCAGTTGCTGTTTCAGTTTCTGCAGCTTCTTCAGTTTGTTCTTCTTCAGCAGGTGCATCTCTAAGAGCTTTACCTTCATTGATCGCTGCTGTCATTTCACGACAGAAAAGTTGGATAGAACGGATAGCATCATCATTCCCAGGGATTGGGTAAGTGATAAGGTCTGGATCACAGTTAGTATCTAGTGGCGCAACAATAGGAATGTTAAGACATCTAGCTTCTAAAACAGCGATGTGCTCTTTTACTGCATCAACAACAAAAAGCATATCTGGAAGTTTTTTCATATCACGGATACCACCGAAATATTGCTCTAATTTTGCTTTTTGACGAGAAAGCATTAAAGCTTCTTTTTTAGTTAAAAGATCGATTTGACCATTTTCTTGCATTTCAGAGATAACATCTAGTTTACGGATAGATTTTTGAATAGTTGGGAAGTTAGTAAGCATACCACCTAACCATCTGTTATCTACATATGGCATACCACAAGCGATTGCAGCTTCACGAACTGAGTTACGAGCTTGTTTTTTAGTACCAACAAATAAAACTGTTTTACCTTCAGCTGCAGCATCTACAACGATTTGGTAAGTGTTACGGAAATAACGAAGAGTTTTTTGTAAATCAATAATATAGATATTTTTACGAACACCAAAGATGTATTTTTTCATTTTTGGGTTCCAACGACGAGTTTGGTGTCCGAAGTGTACACCACATTCTAAGAGGTCTTTCATAGTTACCATAGGGTATCCTTAAAGGCATTTTCAGCCAGAAATTTCGTTAGTTGGCTTCGAGAATGTCGGACAATTTTCCTCTAAAAAGAGGGTTGCACTAACTTTTTGACATAATCTGTTAATATTTTCTTTACATGTATACAAAAGAAAAATCCGCGAATTATACTAAATAAACCTTTAACATTAGCTTTTAAAAATACTATTTCAAATTTCAAATGCAGTCATAGTATAGTTTAAAATTATATTTATAGTATATGATGTATAGTATCACAATAATTAAACAAAAGGGTCACTATGAACAAGCCTCTACTCCTCTCTTTGGCAGCAACCGTCTTACTAAGTAGCAATGTAAGCGCAGAGACAATGTACACAAAATTTCAGACTATGGAGCTTGAAATGAAAAAACTGCAGCATGAACTCAGCAGTTTAAAAGCAGAGCAAACACAGCTCAAAAAAGATGCATTAAAAGCACAAGAAGAGGAACAAGAGTCCCAAGAAGAAGATGATGAAGAGGAGAGTGTTGATGAAAGACTCACCGATATTGAGGAGACACTCACCGACCTCAACAAAGCAACAAATGGCAGTCATCTAAAATTTAATGTCGATTATCGCTTTGCAATTGACAATATGCAGTATAAAATGGCTGACGGCTCTGAGGCAAACAATGATGCTTTTATGACAAACAGACTCTGGGTTAACATGAACTGGGCTGCTACAAAACATATCAGTTTTTCAGGTCAGCTTGCATATAACAAAGCCTTTGGTGCGAGAAGCGGTGCAGAAAACGGGGCATATGACTCATTTGACTGGATAACAAATGAAAATGCTTATGATGATACAGTCCGTATTCGTTCTGCATATTTTTTATATAAAAATGACACTTTCTTAACGACTGATATTCCATGGACATTTAGTATCGGTCGTCGTCCATCAACAAATGGCCATTTAGTAAACCTTAGAGATGATGACCAAGCCGCATCACCAATGGGACATACCATAAATGTGGAGTTCGATGGTCTAAGCTCGAAATTTGCACTTGAGAATGTAACTGGTATTGACGGTATGTATGTTAAGTTTTGTGCAGGACGCGGTATGAGTAATGCCAAACCACGTATTAGTTCAACTCCATATGCGACAAATGATAGCAGTGCACCAGATATTGATCTTTTAGGTTTAATTTTTGTACCTTATGATAATGGGCAATACTCGCTCAATACACAATACTACTATGCTAACAACCTTATGGACGCAGTAAATCCAGCTGATCCAACACAGGGCTTTAAAACTGTCGGAGGGCTTCACTCTTTTACTGCCAATATCGTTGCAAATGGTATCGGAGATGGCATCAACGACTTTTTGGATGATACTATTTTCTTTGTAAGCGGGGCTGTAAGTGTTACTGACCCGAGCAAGAATGGTGGTGGTATGCTTGGAAGACTTGATCCAAAAACAGGTTACTCATACTGGAGTGGTGTACAATTTCCATCTCTTGTCTCGGAAGAAGGAAGATGGGGTATTGAGTACAATCACGGAAGTAAATTTTGGAGAAGTATGACCTATGGTGAGGATACAAATATAGGTTCAAAACTCGCTGTTCGTGGTAATGCGTACGAAGCATATTTTACAGAGTATCTAGTTGAAGATGTTTTATCTATGCAGGTTCGCTATACATATATGGACTATGAATTCTCAGGCAGTAACGGATTTTTTGGAGATACAACAGGACAACCACTTTCTATGGAACAGGCCATTGCCAACGGACTTGGAAACAGTGTTGTAGATACAGCTCAAGATATCCGTTTTTATTTAAGATATAAGTACTAAAACTTTCCAAGCGGTTTTCCCTCGTTCCAATACTCAGTATTGGAACAAAACTACTATTAAACGCAGTAGTTAGGCTTTTTGTAATTCTTGAAGCTTCTCTTTTACAGCCTCTACATGACCTTTCACGCGGACTTTTTCCCATTTAGCACGGATGATGCCCTCTGGGTCTATGATAAAAGTTGAACGAACAATGCCCATATACTCTTTTCCATAGTTCTTCTTTAATTGCCACACACCATACTGCTGCATCATCTCGGTACTTTCATCACTTAAAAGTGTAATACCGAGATTTTTCTTCTCAATAAAATTACGATGTTTTTTCGTAGAGTCTGCACTTACACCCAAAATAACTGCATCAAGTGAAGAAAAATCCGGTGCAGCTTCTGTAAACTCACACGCTTCAGTTGTACATCCTGGCGTATTGTCACGCGGATAAAAATACAACACTATCCACTTTCCTTTCAAATCCCTCAAGCACATCTCAACATCATCTTGATTTGGAAGACAAAAATCTGGTGCCCTTTGACCTATCTCTAACATATTTTTTCCTTTAATTTTTTTTAATTTAATAGACAAATAGTAGCAAGTAAACCCAAATACCGCTAAAAGAGGTAAAAACAATACCTAAAAAAGTTTTAATGGCTAAAAGCTTATGCTCGTTGGATTTTCTTCCCGGTATCAGCCCTTTTGAAAATTGATAATTGGCTTTTGCCACTGTAACACTCCAATACACAAGTGTGAAAAACGCTATAAGAATATGTACTGCCAAAATAATTGTAGCATAGGTGGCTGAGACTTCACTCTCTCTCATAAAGGCATCAAATCCACCTCCTACTCGTACACCATACTCAAAATACCCTACAACAATAACAGAGAACACAAAGATAATATTTTGTGTAAGTGCATGTATTTTATAGAGTTTTTTCTTGGCAAACAAAATTGACATATAGACAATAATCGGTAGTACAGCAACTATGAGAGTAACAAAATCCATAAAATATGGTGCTCTTGTACCTAAAAACCCCTCCGCAAACATATAATCCATCTATTTTGCCTTTTTTTTATGATGGCGATAGTATAACGCTCCCATTATAAATAACAAAGCAATAACTGCAACTGTAATTTCTTTTAAGTATTGCTTTATCAATGCCTCATTTTCACCTAAAAAATACCCTAACAGTGTTAAGATAAGAGCCCAGATACCTGCGCCCAAAGCAGTAAAGAGCGAAAATTCTGCAAGATTCATTTTTGCCAAACCGGCAGGAATAGAGATAAGTTGACGAACCCCAGGAATCAGACGACCAGTAAAAGTCGAGATATGTCCATGGCTTTTAAAATATCTCTCCATTTTTAACAATGTCTCCTCTTGAATAAAAAAGTATTTGCCGTATCTGAGTAAAAATTTTCTACCCAGGGTAAATGCCAAAAAGTAGTTTACAAAAGAGCCGACCAAAGAACCCCCAAGAGCTGCAGCCATAATAGGCAAAATACCCATATCGCCCTTACTCGCCAAATACCCTGCTGGTACAAGTACAATTTCAGAAGGAAAAGGAATAAAACTCGATTCTATAGCCATCATGATAAAAATACCCAAATACCCCCACTCAAAGATTAGATCCACTAGTTGTTGTGCCAGTTCATGTATCATTTGCATCCTTTAATAATTTATCTATTTCTGTATTTTCATCACTATAAAAATACTCTTCTAAAAGAGGTTTTATTTTATACTCTTTTATAAAATCTATATCAATATTTTCACCCATAAAATAGCTATGTCCAAGTAAAAAATCTGCACCAAGTGTTTTTTCTATATATCCATTGAGAGATAGCATCAATTTTTGTGCCTCTTTATTGACAACTAGATTACTATTTGGTCTCATTTTTAAAAATGTAAACCTTCTACGTAATGCTATGTCTATAGTAGCAATCGACTTGTCAGTAGAGTTCATAGTCGCTATGATATAGAGATTTGAGGGAATGATAAATTTCTCTTTGGAGTAAGGAAGTGTAACTTCGTAGCTACTGCGTTTATCCTCTTCTATTAGTGTAATTAGTTCTCCAAAGATTTTTGAAATATTTCCTCTGTTTATTTCATCAATGACAATGTAGTAATTTTTCTCTTCCTCAACACGTCTATTGTCATTCATTATTGCAGATATTTGTATTGCCAAAGGAAAATAGTATCCAGCTAAAGAGATAGTGTCTTTTTTAACATTAAGTGTTTTTATATCTGCTGGTTTTTGCACTTTTTGTATTAAAATAGCTTCTGTTACAGTTTCTAAATCATTCTTTTTGATGTACTGCTCATTTTTAGCACCCTCAGAAATAACTTTTAAAAATTTATCGGCAAACGCATTGATTATAATGTTAACACCTCGTACAGTTTGCAGTTGTTCTAACTCATTTTCCATATATTTTGTGCGTAAAATATCATAAGCCTCTTCAAATGTTATATGTTTTTGTTGTGCCGCTTTTTGGTTATTGAGTGCTTTTTGTGCAATTATTTTAAAAATTCCATCTTCAAGTTTTATATTCCCATCTTCAGTAGGACGAAAACCCTCTATAAAATCTTCATATGAATAACTTTGATGAAAAGTGATAAACTCTACTCTTTGCTCAGCATTGATTTTTTGATATATTTCTTTGTTTAATGCTACTGCTTCACTACTCTCATTATTTGTAATTGTATCAAAAATAGTTTTTTCATCTTCACCCTCTTCTATCATTGAGATAAAGCGTTGATAATTATGTGTTTTTCCTACACCGGGAGGGCCGTAGAGGATTATGTTTAAAATTGAATTATTATTATCTGAATTTCCAACTTTTTTCTCTTCATTTAAAAAACTTTTATTTTCAAGTAATTCTTTTAAATTCATACCTTTATGAATTTCAGAATAATAAGATTCTTTTCCTGTCGCTTCTTTTGCAATAAATTTTAAATCTTTTTTTTTAAGTTCTTCAGCGTATTCAATACCAAACAAATGAATAGATGCTACTTGCTTTTTATCCGCAGCATTTTCATACATGTCTTTTAAAATCATAATTAATTCATTCTCACTCATTTATTTTCCTCACCCTTCCTCTTATTGCATCCAAAAACTCCTCATACCCACCATCAAAATCCAGATCAACACTTCTCATTTTTAACTGCACCATTGTATCATTTTTCCCTAACTTCAAATCATCATAGATATTCTCAATATGTTTTGGATAAAGCAGCATTGTATCTATTTGTTTAAAATTTGTACCATAAACAAACATCTGATACTTATCAGCTACATTCAAATTTTCTCTACTACTTACCTTTTTATACTTCGTATCTATTATCATGCGGCTTGTTACTATGTCAGGTTTAAGTACCAAACTTCCATAATTTTTCTGTCTTTGGAGTTCTGTACTCTCATCAATACTTTCATATATTTTACCGATAAACTTTTCAAAAAGATCGTTCATGTCAAACAAAAAAGAAAAACTCTTCTTCCCATCTGCAAACATCGGTATCACTCTTTGAAGGAGCATCACTCCAAGTTCATAACTAGGCTGAAATCTACTTTTTAGTCTATCAAAATGAATGTTGTTTTCAAAAGGATTAAAGTACTTATCGCTCACCTCTTCTAGCACAAGCAAACACTCTTTGAGTAACTTTTTATTATGCACATAAGGAAGCAAACTTTTCAGAGCAAAAAGAAAAAATTGATTGAGTTCATTGTCAGCACTAAACTCATCAAATTCACAGTAAATTTTACTTTTTGTAAAGTTATGTCGTATGTTTTGAGAGATGAGATACTTACCACGAAGAGTTGTAAGGTTTTTCTCTTTGCTAGTGTAAGTTTTATAGAGCCCTTTTGTAAATTCACGTAAAAGCTCTTTTGCAAAGTGTTGCACCAAAACTTCTAAAAGAAAACTACTTTTTTGATTTTTAGCTTTAGCAAAATCTTGCTTTTGAAGCTTTATATCATAAGCTGCTAAAAGCATATAGATAAAAATATCTAAATTCACTTCACTACTACGAGTCGTCACTTTTGGTAAGATATAAATATCCTTACCCTCAATATTTAAAATCCCGCAATACTGAAGAGGCTTAATTTTGCCCCACTCCTCTTTAAAAAATGGATGCAACTCTTTATGATTTTGAATATATGTTACTATCTCTTCATCATCAATAGTTTCATATTCATAAAAAATATTTTTACTCATTGAAAGTAATATTTTGAAGTTTTTCTTTGAGTTCGGGAAGATAGACACGTACAATATTCTCAATAAAACCTAAATCAACACCTTCATAATCATGGACAATATAATTTCTTGTATAGTATGCCCCGTCTCTATCTTCTTGCAGGTCATATTTTTCAACGATTATATCATCAAATTTTTTCAGTGTTTCACCAATTTGTGAAAGTGCCATCAGTACTGCCATTTGCCCTTCAAAATCCTCTAATGTCTTTACAATACCCTTATGTCTTTTTACAATAAGTTCTATGTTGTCAATCATTTCTAAAGCAAATTCTACTTTTGCCTGCATAGATTTTTTAGACATAAATCACTTCACTGAGTATATGTTTTTGAGCAGTTTTAGAGAGATTATTTTTGGGAGCCAAATCAATTTTTGTATCTGTTTTTTGTGCAATGAACGCTTTAATTTCATCAAGTCTTTTAAAGCCGATAAAACCCTTATATCTTTGATAAAAACTTTCATCAAGATGGTATAAAATATCTATATCACTATTTGCATTTGCTTCATCTCTAGCATATGAGCCAAAAATTCCATCAATAATAAAACCATCTTCTTGAAGTTTCTTTTTAACAGATTTAATAGTAGATAAAATTCTTTGATTCATAGTTTCACCTTTTTATACCAAGTATTATACCAAACAATTAAATTTTGGCTTCCACATCTTTTATCATCTTCATTGCCACATCTTTTTGCGCATATTTGAGTAGTTTTTCACTTTTTTCTTTCAGGTGGGGTTCTTTGATGATGGAGAGGAGTTTTGATTTTAGCTCTTCACCCTCACGTTCACACCATCCCATCTCATTATCTACTATGAACTTTGCATTGTAGTACTGATGATCTCCAGCAGCATACGGATAAGGTACATACAGAGCCGGGCAGCCGTTTGTGGTCAGTTCCCAAAGAGTAGATG
>Ga0256837_1001252_pt1 | contig 17989 bp, 18 predicted proteins | sample 4562384metaG_FD_185976 | JGI IMG/M metagenome (GOLD analysis project Ga0256837, IMG submission 185976) | Hydrothermal vent microbial communities from Guaymas Basin, Mexico - 4561-384 | ecosystem: Environmental > Aquatic > Marine > Hydrothermal vents | place: Mexico: Guaymas Basin | collected...
ACTTATAGGTTTTTTTTATGATCCAAATATTCATCCCTATGCAGAGTATAAACTCCGTCTTTTAGATGTTGAGCGAAGCTGCAGGAAACTTGGAATTGAGCTTATAGAAGGTGAGTATGATTATGAATCATGGCTTACAGCTGTTCGAGGGCTGGAAAATGAACCGGAAAAAGGGGCTCGTTGTGAAGTCTGTTTTGACAAACGTTTCTTAAGAAGTGCCCAAAAAGCCCTTGAACTTGGTGAGAAAAAGATAACAACCACTCTTCTTGTAAGCCCACTCAAATCTCAAGAACAGCTTAAACGTGTCGGTGACAAATTTTACCAAGAACATGGTGTTGCATTTGTGGCTGTTGATTACAGAAGTGGTGGTGGAACACAGGATCAAAGCAGAGTCACCAAAGAGCAGCAACTCTATCGTCAAGATTATTGTGGCTGTATCTATGGACTTACAATGCAACGTGAGCAACAAGATAAAATAATGGACGAGATGTTCTCCCCACTCTCAGGAAAAACTCTCCCAGCTTCCATAGAGGAGCGACTTGAACTCTATACAAAACGCAATGAACTTGAAGATCAAAATCAAAAATATACAATAATCAAAGAGAAGTTTTTAAACTACAGAGAGTTTAGCTGTAAACTCATCAAAGGAAAAACACAGATTGTTCCAGCTTATGCACTCAGCTACTCTACCCTTCCTAGAAAAAGAGCACAGGGGAAAGTGACATTTTCACATAAAGATATTCACTATTTTAACAGAGATGAGATTATTTTTATCTCACGCAACTATTATAATGACTTTTTTCATACAAAATATACAAATATAACAGAACTTATATATAATCCGCTCTCCTTTGATGAAGAGCAAAAACTTCGTTTACATATTAGCACATCTCACTACAATCTAAGCCCTATTATAGTAGTTGAAGAGCTTATTACATCTAAACTGACTCTTCATTTAGATAGTAAGGTCTATGAAGACACAAGAGAAAAGCTAATCATTTTATAATAAAAATTTCGCTAAAATATCCAAAATATTATTATAAGGTTTTTCTATCATGCTTATGGATGTTATGGATATTCAAAAAATACTACCGCACCGTTACCCTTTTTTACTTGTTGACAGAGTAACAGATCTTACTCCTAAAGAGTCAATTATTGCATACAAAAATGTCTCTATTTCAGAGCCAGTTTTTCAAGGTCACTTTCCAGGTCACCCGATTTACCCTGGTGTTATGATACTTGAAGGTATGGCACAAGCCGGTGGAATCTTGGCTTTTAAAAGCATGGATGATGTTTCTGAAGAAGAGATTGCTAATAAAGTTGTTTACTTTATGAGCATTGACAAGGCAAAATTTCGTGCTCCTGTAAAACCGGGTGACAAACTAGAGTACAGACTCTCAGTTATTAAAAACAAAGGTGCTATCTGGCTGCTTAAAGGGGAAGCTTATGTTGATGGAAAATTAACAAGCGAAGCTGAACTAAAAGCTATGATAGTGGACAAATAGGCAAAGTTTTGAGTAAGATATCTGAATTAGCCATCATTGAAGATGGTGCAGTTATTGGAGAAAATGTCGAGATAGCTCCTTTTTGTTTTATCTCTAAAGATGCAACAATCGGTGATGGCACAACTATTGCACAAAACACATGCGTCTATGGGAAAACAACAATTGGAAAAAATAACCGTATCTTCTCTCACGCAGTTATCGGTTCAATTCCTCAGGACTTGAAATATAATGGTGAAGATGTTGAACTCATTATTGGTGATGATAATACTATTCGTGAGTTTACACTCTTCAATCCCGGAACAAAAGGCGGTGGTGGCAAAACTATTATCGGCAACCATAATTTATTTATGGGTTATGTGCACTTAGGTCATGATGTCATCATTGGTAACCACTGCATACTGGCAAATGCAGCAACACTCGCAGGTCATGTTGAGCTTGGTGATTATGTTGTTGTCGGCGGTATGACACCAATACATCAATTTGTTCATATTGGAGATTATGCCATGGTTGGCGGTGCTAGCGCACTTGCACAAGATATTCCACCATTTTGTATGGCTGAGGGTAACCGTGCAACACTCCGCGGACTGAATCTTACAGGACTTCGTCGCAATATTGAGAGAGATGACATCAACGCACTCAAATCTGCTTACCGTGAGCTTTTTGAGTCAGGTAAACCACTCAAAGAGAGTGCGAGTGAACTTTTAGAAAATACAAAAAACCACTACGTGATTGATTTTTGTAATTTCGTTATCAAAACAAAACGCGGAATTCCGTTTGAAAGAAAAGGGTTAGAAAAATGATACACAGACATTGTAGCTTTTGTGATGCAAGTGAGAGCGAAGAGAACCCGCTTATTGCCGGTAATGGTGTTTATATCTGTAAAAATTGTGTGTTTTCAGCTTATAAAATCATGTTTGGTGATGAGAAAGAGCTGGCAAGTCAAAACAATGCAAAACTTACTGAACATGTAGAAAAACTAATGACACCAAAAGAGCTTGATAAGTTCTTAGGTGACTATGTCATTGGTCAAGAGAGAGCTAGAAAACTCATCAGCGTTGCAGTTTACAACCATTACAAAAGAATCTTCAAAGTACATAATACAATAGAAGATGATACTGAGATTGCAAAATCGAATGTTCTTCTCATTGGTCCGACAGGATCTGGTAAAACACTCATGGCTCAAACCATTGCACGTGTGCTTAATGTTCCTATTGCCATTGCTGATGCTACAAGTTTAACTGAAGCCGGATATGTCGGTGAAGATGTTGAAAATATCTTGACAAAACTCATACAAGCAGCTGATGGAGATATTGAGCGTGCTCAAAAAGGAATTATTTTTCTTGATGAGATCGACAAAGTCTCACGCATGAGCGAAAACCGCTCAATCACTCGTGATGTCAGTGGTGAGGGTGTACAGCAGGCACTTCTTAAAATCATTGAAGGCTCATCTGTAAACATCCCGCCAAAAGGTGGCAGAAAACATCCAAACCAGGAGTTTACCGCAATTGACACGACAAATATTCTCTTTATCTGTGGTGGTGCATTTGACGGACTAGAAGAGATTCTTAAGCGTAAGCAGGGTGAAAATGTTCTTGGATTTGGACATGAGAAGAAGACAAAAGATGAAGCAAAACCAACTTTTGACATGGTAGAACCTGATGATTTGGTTCATTACGGGCTTATCCCTGAGCTTGTCGGTCGTCTTCCTATCATAGCATCACTCAATGAGATCACAGAAGATGACATGGTACGCATCCTGACAGAGCCTAAAAATTCTCTTGTAAAACAGTATAAAAAACTCTTTGCAATCGATGATGTAGAACTTAATTTTGAAGAAGATGCTCTTCGTGCCATTGCGCAAAAAGCGATCAAACGTAAAACCGGAGCACGTGGTCTTCGTGCAATTATGGAAGAGAGCATGATAGAGATCATGTATGAACTTCCAGAGTATGCAGGATATGAGCTTCTTATAACTAAAGAGGTTATTGAAAATGGCGAAAAACCGGTATATATTAAAAAATCAACACAAAAAACAGCATAAGGCGAGATAGATGATATTTAACAAAATAGTAGGACTTTTTTCAAACGACTTATCCATTGACTTAGGAACGGCAAATACAATTGTAATTGCCAAAGGTCGCGGTATTATAATCAATGAACCATCTGTAGTTGCAGTAAAAACAGAAAAATATGGACAGACACGTGTTTTAGCTGTTGGACATGAAGCAAAAGAGATGGTAGGAAAGACTCCGGGAAACATTAAAGCTATTCGTCCTATGCGTGATGGAGTTATTGCTGATTTTGATATGACAGAAAAAATGATTCGAAAGTTCATTGAAAAAGCGCATGGAAGAAGCTCTTTAATCTCTCCACGTATTATTATCTGTGTACCATATGGTCTCACACAGGTTGAACGTAAAGCTGTACGTGAATCAGCCCTCTCTGCCGGTGCACGTGAGGTGTTTCTTATTGAAGAACCAATGGCTGCTGCAATTGGTGCAGGTGTAGATATTCGTGAACCACAAGGGCATCTTGTTGTTGATATTGGTGGTGGTACAACTGAAATTGGTGTCGTCTCACTTGGTGGACTTGTACTTTCAAAGTCAATTCGTACGGCAGGTGATAAGATCGATCAAGGGATTGTGAACTATGTTAGAAAAAAATACAATCTTCTTATCGGTGAGCGAGTTGCTGAAGAGATTAAGATCAACATAGGTACAGCGGTAACACTTGATCAAGAACTCTCTATGGTCATTAACGGTCGTGATCAGGTTGAGGGACTTTTAAGTTCAGTAGAACTAACAAGTGACGATGCAAAAGATGCTATGCGTGAGCCACTCAAAGAGATCGCTGAAGCACTTCGTGATGTATTAGAGCAGATGCCACCAGACTTGGCAGGCGATATCGTAAACCATGGTATTATCCTAACGGGTGGAGGCGCACTTATTCGCCAACTCGACAAATATCTCTCAGATATCGTAAAAATCCCTGTTTTTGTAGCAGATGAGCCACTTCTTGCTGTTGCACGCGGAACCGGTCGTGCTCTTGAAGAGATAGATCTCTTACAAGAACTTTTTGAGAATGAATAAAAAGTTATTCACCTATATATTTATTTTACTAGCACTCTTTGTGGGTGCTCTTTATTACACAAACACTATACAATCACCCCTGCTCTCCTTTTTAAACACTATTAAGATCTCATACCACAATACTATAGAGACTATTGGTAATACTGTTGAGAAACACTTCTTTCAAGCACAAGAAATTAGCCAATTAAAAGCCCAACTGCAACAATATGAAAAGAATCATCTCGTAATGCAACAACTCGCCTCAGAAATAGATGATATGTATAAAGAGAATAACGCAACACTCTCAACAGATCCAAAAACAGAACTCGTCCGTGCAATTTCATATGAAAAGTTTGGAAACCTCAATCGTATTTGGCTTGATATTCCCGACTACAACAGTTCAAAGATTTACGGACTTGTCTATAAAGAGATGGTAGCGGGTATTGTCGTACCAAAAGAGAAAAAAGCACTTGCGCTGCTTAATTCAGACATAAAAAGTACCTATGCTGTCTATATTGGTGATGTAAAAGCGCCTGGAATTGCCCACGGAAATAATGACAAAAATCTTATTGTAAACTTTATTCCTGCCTGGTTTGATATAAAAGTAGGTGATGAAGTTATCACTTCAGGTCTTGACAATATCTTCTTTAAAGGGCTCAAAGTAGGACGTGTCCTTTCCATTTCAAAATCACAAGGTTATCAAAATGCCGTTATTGAACAATATTACAAAGCAAATGAACCAAGTTACTTTCATATAATCAGGAGTGTTCGATGAAATTTATTTTAGTATGTTTACTTTTTTTAAGCGCGCATCTGTTTGCAACTGAGAAACACAAACTGACAATCGGCCTTGGTCCCTACATTCAGTCTAAACCTTATAAAGGTGCAGATGATCTTATACTTCCATCCCCTGTTATCTTTTATGACAACGGCATTGTTTATGCACGCTGGAGCCGCTTTGGACTCTACTTTTTAGGGGAAAAAAAAGAAGATTATGCGTGGGGATTTTCATTGACTGTTCAACCTCGCACACTTGGGTACAAAGCATCTGATTCATCTTACCTTAGAGGAATGGATGAGAGAAAATCAAGCTTTGAAGGTGGTTTGGCATTTTCTGCAAGTTATCAAAAATCAAAATATATTGAGATTATGCTCTTAGCCGATATGCTCAAAAACTATAACTCATGGGTACTAAGGACAGAGATAGGTGACGAATATAAAGCAGGAAACTTTACCTTTTATCCGAGCATCATTCTTCTCTATCAACCAAAAAAATTCATAAATTACTATTATGGTGTTAAAACAACAGAAGCAAGAGCAAATCGACCTGCATACACGCCAGGAAGTGGCTTAGAATATGGAGCACAGACATATATTAAATATCCATTTAATGATAATTTGTCTGCACTTGTCAATCTTCGTTATGACATATTGCCAAAAAGCGCAAAAGATTCTCCACTTACCGATAAAAACCACATCTATTCAGGACTTTTTTCACTTATTTATACCTTTGAGTATTAATCCTCATCAAATATTAAGTGCTTCTTAGCTATAATCTCTAAATTTTATAGAGATTATTTAAGAGGTAACAAATGCCAAAACGCACCGACATTAAAACGATTTTACTTATAGGCTCTGGTCCAATTATCATTGGTCAAGCATGTGAATTTGACTACTCAGGAACACAGGCTGTTAAAACACTTAAAGAACTTGGTTATAGAGTAATTCTAATCAACTCAAATCCTGCTACAATTATGACAGACCCTGAATTTGCAGACCGTACTTACATTGAACCGATCAAAGAAGATATTATTGAAAAGATCATCAAAGATGAAAATGTAGATGCTATTTTGCCAACAATGGGTGGGCAGACTGCGCTTAATGTTGCTATGAGCATGTATGAAAAAGGGATGCTTGAGGGTGTAGAATTTTTAGGTGCAGATCCGCAAGCCATTAAAAAAGGTGAAGATAGACATCTTTTTAATGAAGCAATGACAAAAATTGGTATGGATCTTCCAAAAAGTAAAAATGCCTATAGCGTAGAAGAGGCAATTGAAGTAGCAAAAGAGATAGGCTTTCCTGTAATTAGCCGTGCATCATTTACACTCGCAGGTGGTGGTAGTGGTGTTGCTTACAATATGGAAGAGTTTGAAAAACTTGCAGCTGAAGGCATCAGTGCATCTCCAATCAGTGAAATTGAGATTATGGAGTCAATGCTTGGTTGGAAAGAGTATGAGATGGAAGTTATCCGTGATAAAGCGGACAACTGCATCATCGTATGTTCTATTGAAAACTTTGACCCAATGGGTGTGCATACTGGTGACAGTATCACGGTTGCACCAGCTCTAACACTCACAGATAAAGAGTACCAAAGAATGCGTGACGCATCTTTTGCAATCTTACGTGAGATCGGTGTCGATACGGGTGGAAGTAACGTTCAGTTCTCAATTGATCCAAAAACAGGTCGTATGATTGTTATTGAGATGAATCCTCGGGTTTCACGTTCTTCTGCACTTGCATCTAAAGCAACCGGTTACCCTATTGCAAAAGTGGCAACACTTCTAGCGGTTGGTTTCACACTTGATGAAATTACTAATGATATTACCGGGACACCTGCGGCATTTGAACCTGTTATTGACTACATAGTCACAAAAGTACCGCGTTTTACATTTGAGAAATTCCCTGAAGCAGTAAGTACACTTTCAACTTCTATGAAATCTGTCGGTGAAGTTATGGCGATCGGGCGTACATTCAAAGAGTCTGTTCAAAAAGCACTCTGTTCCTTAGAGACTGGTCTTTGTGGATTTGATGAGATCGATGCTGATGATGAGTTTGTTCGCCATGAGATTCGTCGCCCTAATGCAGACAGAATTCTTTATGTTGCAGAAGGTTTTAGACGTGGTATGAGCATTGAAGAGATGTTTGACACTTGTCAAATTGATCCGTGGTTTCTTTACCAGCTCAAAGAGCTTATGGAGCATGAAGCAAGCATTACAGATAAGATTCTTTTTGATGAAAAGCTTATGCGTCAAGCCAAAGTGGATGGTTTTTCCGATAAACGCATCTCTGGGCTTATCAAGAAAAACTCTCATGAGAGCATTAGTGAAGAGCTTGTCTATGAAGCAAGAAAAAAACTTGGTATCAGCTTAGAATACAATGAAGTAGATACCTGTGCAGCAGAATTTGAAGCACTCACGCCATACCTCTACTCTACGACAAACATCACAAAACTTCCAGCTGTCACACCACGCCAGAGCGATAAGAAAAAAGTGCTTATTTTAGGCGGTGGACCAAACAGAATTGGACAGGGAATTGAGTTTGATTACTGCTGCGTTCACGCAGCCTTTGCTCTAAAAGAGATGGGTATTGAGACCATTATGTACAACTGTAATCCTGAAACAGTATCAACTGACTATGATACTTCTGATGTTCTTTATTTTGAGCCTATTGATTTTGAGCATGTACGTGAGGTTATTGAAGCAGAAAATCCTGATGGTATCATTGTTCACTTTGGAGGTCAAACTCCACTTAAACTTGCTGATGGTCTTACAAAGATTGGTGCAAAAATATCAGGAACACCATCGGCTGTAATTGATCTTGCTGAAGATAGAGAGCAGTTTAGCGATTTTGTAAATCGCCATAATCTTAAACAACCTGCAAATGGTCTTGCCCGTACAAAAGAGGAGTCTTATGTTATCGCTGAAAAGTTAGGATATCCTGTACTTGTTCGTCCTTCATTTGTTCTTGGTGGTCGCGGTATGCGTATTGTTTACTCAGAATCTGAACTCAAAGAGTATATGGATTTAGCTATTTCTGTAAGTAATGAAGCACCGGTTTTAATTGACAAGTTTTTAGATCAGGCAATTGAGCTTGATGTAGATTGTATTAGTGATGGTAAAGATGTTTACATCGGTTCTGTAATGCAACACATTGAAGAGGCAGGTATTCACTCTGGAGATTCCGCTTGTTCTCTGCCACCGGTAAATCTAACGCAAGAGATGATCGAAAAAGTAGAACAACAAACAAAAGTAATTGCACTTGGTCTTGGTGTACGAGGTCTTATGAATGTTCAGTACGCTATCTATGAGGGTGAAATTTATCTCATAGAGGTAAACCCTCGTGCAAGCCGTACTGTTCCATTTGTATCTAAGGCTACTGGTATGCCTTTGGCAAAAGTGGCTACTCGTGTTATGATGGATGAAAATCTTCGTGATGCACTTGCATATTATGACAAGTATGATATTGTGGAAGAGGCAAACGGACTGCTTCGCCCTCGTCTTAAAGGGCATGTCTCTGTTAAAGAAGCAGTATTTCCTTTCCATAAACTCTATGGTGCAGATTTAGTTCTAAGCCCAGAGATGAAATCAACCGGTGAAGTTATGGGAATCAGTAAAAACTTTGGTGTTTCCTTTGCAAAATCACAGCTCAGTGCCGGAAACAAGATTCCAACAGGCGGCACATGTTTTCTCTCTTTTGTTGATTCAGATAAAAAGTATGCTGCAGAGATCGCCCGTGGACTTATCAAACATGGATTTAAACTTATTGCAACTGGTGGTACACAAAAAGCCATTGAAGAAGCCGGTCTTAGCTGTGAGCGTGTACTTAAAATCTCTGAAGGGCGTCCTAATATTGAAGACAGTATGAAAAATGATGAAATTGCAATGGCTATTAATACTTCTGATAACAACACAAGTAAAAAAGATGCTGTTGTTATTCGTCAAGAGGTACTTAAACGCTCTATTCCGTACTTTACGACACTCAGTGCAGCACGTGCACTTATCTTGGCTCTTGATGAGATGAAAGATGATAAATGGTCTCAAGCAACAGCGCTGCAAGACTTTCTCGTATAAAAAAGAGTGTCATCCTCACGCAGACCGACACAACTGTCGGTTTTTTATCTCAAGATGCAGTCAGGCTGCGTGAGATAAAATCTCGCCAATCAAACAAACCCTTTATTAAAGTATTTCAAAATTTCAAAAGCTTACAAAAAACGAATATTCGCATACCACAAAGTAAAAAAAAGATGCTCAGACGAGCAAAAAAGAGTACTTTCATCGTAAAAAATCAGGCTTTTCGTGTTGCGCACTACAGTGTAAACTCTACAATATTGCAAAAACTAGATTGGAGTTATTCAACATCGGCAAATGAGAGCACTAAAAGCTATGAAAGAAGTTTTTGTGAGCAAAAAGCTGATATAATAGTAGAAGATAAAAAAGGACTCTTTGAAGGAGAAACTTCAAAACTTTACAAAATAAACGAAAGTACAATAAAGAGGTTACGATGAGCAAAATAGTACAGATGATTTTGAGTGGGATATTTTTTACCTTTATAGTCGATTTTTTTCTTTTTTTGGGCATAAAAGAGAATTACATCGATGCACACAATATCGAGGTCTATTACAATATTTTATTTGCAGACCATCAATCCTTAATTATCTATCTACTCTTTACACTCATTACCGGATACATAGTGATATATTTGAGTAACAAAGTTGCTGTCAGCATCATAGGAACCCTCTTTTTACTATCAGCATCAACATTAATTCCCCCTGTTGGTGCTTATGTTGGAGAACTTTTGCTAATGGAGAAGAACATCTCTCTTACAACAGACAAATTTACCTATCATGGAGATCTACTCTATAATGGCAGAAAAAATATAACATTTTACGATTATGAACTAAAAAAAGTTATAATTCTTCCAAAAAATAAAATTCAAGGTGATTATTAGTAATGAAACATATAGCTTCAATTGCAAGCGGTGTCGCCCTTGGCACTGCCGGAATAATGATGATGAGTACACTCACGGGGTGTGAGCAGAGACAACAAGAGGCACAAAATAAATTTTTAGTTATTGAGCAACTTCCCAACGGAAAATATAAAGTTGTTGAAGAGATGCCCACAGAAGGTCCTACACGTGCGATTATTCGTGAACGTGATGAAAATGGCAATGTTCAAGAGCGTTTTATGAATGAAGAAGAGATGAAAGCGCTTGCCGAACAAGAGTACCAAAAAGTTCAAAACGGCACAAGTGAAACTATTCAAGAAGATAGCAGTGGAGCAGGAATGGGACTAGCAGGTACTATTTTAGCAGTGGCGGCAGGAAGTCTGCTTGGAAATATGATAGCAAACTCACTCATGAATAACAAAGCTTTCTCACGCAATACTCGAAGTGCCTACACAACATCTGCCTATAAGAAAAAAACAGCAAGAACATCTGCTAAAAAAAGATTTTTTAGAAATTCAAAAAGTTCAACATACAGAAAAAGCAGCGGCGGATTTTTTGGTGGTTAATTTATGATACAGACACTCAAGGTCAACCCCATTGATGATGCAACACTGGATGAGATAGGCTTTAGCTGGCATACAGACAGCGACGGCAGTAAATATGTAAGCAATGAGCTTGTAACGATTACACAATCAGAAGCCGAGGCGTATTATAATGCAGCAAATACAATATATGATATGTATGTTGAAGCTGCTGAGTATGTTATAGAAAATAATCTTTTTTTTGAACTCGGTATTCCCTTTAATCTTATTGAGATGATCAAAAAATCATGGGAAAATGATGTGCACTGGCATATTTACGGACGCTTTGATTTTGCAGGTGGTATTGACGGCAAGCCAATCAAACTTATAGAGTTCAATGCTGACACACCAACAGCTCTTTTTGAAACAGCACTACTGCAGTGGGCTATTTTAAAAGCCAACAATATGGATGAAGCAAAACAGTTTAACAATGTCTATGAAGCTATCAGTGAAAATTTCAAACGACTCATTACACTTTTTGATGATACGCAAAAGTTTGATACACTCTATGATGGTTGGAAGATACTTTTCTCTTCCGTTGAAGGTAATGACGAAGAAGAAGCTACTGTAAAACTACTCCAACAGATGGCAAGTGATGCCGGTTTTGTTACACATTTTGAATTTTTACACAATGTAAGTTTTGATGATGAAGGCATCTATGACAAAGAGGAAAACCCTTACGAATACTGGTTTAAACTCTACCCTTGGGAAGATATCGCCACAGATGAGCCTGAACTTGCAACAACACTGACACATATTATGCAGCATCAAAAAGCCATAATTTTAAATCCTGCCTATACCCTTCTTTTTCAATCTAAAGGGATGCTTGCTATTTTATCGGAACTTTTTCCTGACTCTCCGTATCTGCTAAATACTTCTTTTGAACCTCTAAAAGATACAAAACAAGTGCAAAAACCTCTCTTTGGACGAGAAGGAGCAAATACTAAAATAGTAGCGCCAAACGGAGATATCCTCACACAGAGAGATGGTCCGTATGATAACTATAAAAAAGTTTATCAAGAATATGTTGAATTTCCAAATGACGAAAAGCAAGCAAAATATCAAGCAGGTGTTTTCTTTGCCTATGAAGCCTGCGGATTAGGATTTCGAAAAGGTGGAGAGATTTTAGATAATATGAGTAAATTTGTAGGGCATATAATTAGTTAGTAATGATACCGGCATTGTGCTACAATTATCAACTCATCAAAGATTTTATATACAAGTCTATGTTCAGCTGTTATACGTCTTGAAAAATAGCCACTGAAGTTATCTTTGAGACGTTCTGGCTTGCCAATAAAGATAATCTTCCCATCCTTTTGTAGCAAAACCAACGATCATATATCAATCTCTTTTTTGATAAATTGAAGATTTTCAATCTCTTCTACTGCATCTAACAATCTTTCTCTATTATTTTTTGATGAGAGAAGATACAATGTCTCTTTCATAGAACTATATTCATCATACGAGAGAATAACCGCTTGCATAAAAATTCCTTTTAATGACAATATATTGTCAATAGGTTCTATTTTTGGCACTTTCCTACACGAAGATTTTTCTTATTTTTGGCAATAAACTTTGGACCGATGCCTTTTACATTCTCTAGACTCTCAACATCTTTAAAACAGTTCCCTTTTCTATAAGCGATAATTGCATCTGCTTTTTTACTGCCAACACCTTTAAGACTCATTAACTCACTTTTAGAAGCGTTGTTAATATCAACAGCACCAAATAAAAGACTCATTCCTAATACTAAAATTGCTAAAATTTTCATTTTAACCCCTTGTTATGTTAAATTCAGTTGTAGTATAACAAACTTAATGAAACAAAAAAAATTTATTGCATTTTGTCATTAATTTAATCTCACAATTTTTGGAATTAAATAATCGATACTATATACTTTTCCGTTTTTTCCATAATTTCTAATAATTTTTTACTATATTTTAAAACGTCATCAAATACTTCCTGTAACTCTTCTTCAATATATTCATGCACAATTGTATTTCGGATATCCTTCATAACTCGTAACTCATCAATATCTTCAAACAAACCTCTTTTATGTGCATTATTAACAACATCAACAAGTGTTCCCTGATTAGCAAATTCATAAGCATCCAAAGTTCGAAAAATCTTACGAATTAAAAAATCAATACTTCGACTATATCTACTACAAAGTGTTTCAAAACGTCCAAATTCATCAACTGAAAATTCTTTTTTAAGTCCTATGCCACTACATTCTTCATATGATATTTCCAACCAATTATGTTGTTTTTGTAGTAGTATTAAATCTTCTTGTAATTTTTTCTTTATCATAGTTCAATTGCCTCTTTTTTGATAATCTGCACAAATGGATCCTCAAATTTACCATCATCAAGTATGATATCTATCTTCTGCTCACCAAATTTTTCAAAAAAATCCAATCGTATTTTTCTAAGATCTTTTTTTTTCAATATTTGAGAAACTACTAAAAGATCTATATCTCCACCTCTTTTTGTATCATCTACTCTACTGCCAAAGAGATAAAGCCGTGCCTCTTGTGACAATTCTGCCAATGACTTTTTTAATGTTGCAATCTCTTCAGCTTTTAGTCTCATCTTGCTAATTTTTTCTTCAAAATAATTTTCCCTGCTTCAACACCCGGTTGGTTATATGCATCTATATACATAAATTTTGCACAGAGTGATGTAAGGAGTTCATATTCATACATAAGAGCAGCTATTGCACTCTCACATACACCATCAATAGTTATGACATCACAAGGGATATCGTTAAGGTTATTAATAGACTCTATGGTTGAATCTGCCTGCTTGTTAATTAGATCGGAAAAAGCTATACCGTTGAGATAATCCAAATCTTCTAAGCCTTCAAGTCCAATGTCTGGAATTTTAAGGTCATTATCAAAATTCTCTACCTTAATAACTGTCACAGTCTTGTCACGTCTTCCTTCTACTATGAGCTGTAAAAAGGAGTGCTGATCGATTGGACCTATGATGCCGATAGGGGTAAGTCCCTGTCTTGTATCATTAATATCGACTTTTCCTAAACTCTCTCCCCAGAGCTGAATATACCACTTGTTAAAGCCCTCTAACCTTGAAGAGTAAGAAAAAACAACGTTAATGTTAAAATTGTACTTATACTCGACTAAGAATCTTGCTTTTTTTAAGATACGAGTATAAAACTCATTTTTCTCAAAGAATTCATCATGAATTTTTTTGGCACCACATAAGAGTTCATCTATGTCTATGCCAACAATAGCAAGAGGCAAAAGTCCAACAGCTGAAAATACAGAAAAACGCCCACCTACATTTTTAGGTATTTCAAAACTTTTCATTGCATTTGCATCTGCATAAGCTTGTAGTTTGGAATCACTCTCTGTTACAACTACAGTATTGTTTTTATCGCATTTGACAAGAGAATTAATGTACTTGAAAATTGAAACTGTCTCTATAGTTGTTCCCGATTTAGAGATAACGATAAAGAGTGTATCTGCTAAATCTATTGCTTCTATTTTTGATTTAATATCTATGGGGTCTGTTGTCTCTAGAAAAAAGAGCTTCTTTTCTAGGTTGCGTGAGTGCTTTAAAAACTTGTAAATTGCATAGGTACCAAGTGTGCTTCCACCAATTCCAATGACAACAATATTGCTCTGTTTTACACTGCGTGCATACTCTTTAAAGGGTTTCGTATCAATAAATGGAAGTTCATAGTAGCCAATATGCTCTTTTTCTTTGAGAATCTCTGCAAAAACAGTCTCATCAGAGATAGTTGGGTTGAAGTTGTGTTTATATTTCATTATTTAGCACTCTTTTTATAAAAATAGTTTGTTGCCTCCACAAAACCATCAACACTTCCACAATCAAAGCGTTTTCCTTGGAACTTGTAAGCCAAAATTCTTCCCTCTTTTGCCTGCTGTAAAAGTGCATCTGTTATCTGAATCTCTCCACCTTTGCCAGGTTTTGTCTCACGCAAAATATCAAAAATGTCGGGTGTTAAAATGTATCGACCTATGATAGCCAAGTTTGAAGGAGCATCTTTTGGATCTGGCTTTTCTACCATATCTTTTACACGAACCAAATCATCTGCAATAAAATCTCCTGCAATAACACCATATTTATTTGTCTCTTCCATTGGAACCTCTTCAACGGCAACTATTGAGCATTTATGTTCTTCATAGAGTTTTACCATCTGCGCCAAAACTCCCTTTGCATCATTATCACACAGATCATCTGCAAGTATAACAGCAAAAGACTCCTGCCCTATTAGTGTCTCACCCGTTAAAATTGCATGCCCCAAGCCTTTCATCTCAATCTGTCTTGTGTAAGAGAATGTACAGACATTAATAACACTACGTATCTGCGTGAGGTACTCCTCTTTTGAGCTTCCTTTTATCTGATGTTCAAGTTCATAAGAGACATCAAAGTGATCTTCAATGGCACGCTTTCCACGTCCTGTAACAATCGCCATTGTTGTAAGTCCTGCATCTATTGCTTCCTCTACACCATACTGCAACAAAGGTTTCGTTAAAACAGGTAGCATCTCTTTTGGAATGGCCTTCGTAGCAGGTAAAAATCGCGTTCCATACCCTGCAGCAGGGAAAAGACATTTTTTAATTGTTGGCATATAGTTTCCTTATATTTTTAATTTATAAACTTTTGCACTCGGTGTTAAAATTACCGGCTCAAAAAGTTTTGGGTCATACTCTTCAAGTACCATCAATTGAATGTACATTGAGTTGTATGTTTTTTCATCAACAAGAAGCATTGTATTGTAATTTACCATATAGATTACAGAGATATTTGATGAAAGATTCACTAACTGTACATTTTTTTGTAGTTTCATATCTTTTGTATATTGTGTTTTAACAAATCTTCGAATCGGCATTGTTTTGTTGCCTATTGTCAAATTGAGTGTTCTTTTGTCTAAAAATATATTAGCACCAAGCTGGATCTTTTGTCCTAAATCTTTAAAACTTCTAGCAACATAGAAAAATGGCTGTCGACCTTGTCTTCCATTCATCAAGTCAATATTTGAGAAGAGTGTAACCGTCGGATAGATATTTATCATACGAAATGGTAAATAAAAATAGATATCTCGTGTTTTTTGAGGCAGTTGTATATCTGACTTGAGTGTTGCAAGAAAATCATTTGTATTATTAAAACCATAATCTTTTGTCATCTGTTCAATGTTCGAAAAGATTGTCAAGTTTTTATCTTCTATCTCTTCTTTGTGTGCATCTCTAAAGGCATAAGTCTTTTCTGTATATTCAACATCAAGACGTGCCATTTTTGCTGCTTCTGCTTGTGTATGCGTGAGCATAAAACTCACCGGAAAATTCACAGACCCACTGTGTTTGCCACCATCAGCCAAAGTCTTCACATCTGCATAATAACGAATAGGGTACCCATAATCCCACCAGGAGATAACATAATCTTCTCTATCTGCTCTCTTACCCAACTCTTGCAATACTTGAACTTCATTGGCATTAAAAACAGTCGGTACTTTATAGGCTTGTATATGTTTGTAGTTTGGAAATAAAATAGCAAGTGTAAAAGCTATCATACTGAGATATCGCAACTTTGCAGTAGGCATTATGCGCGCAATCTCTGTGATGAGATATGCAATACCAAATGCTAGAACCGGTACAGCATAAATAGTAAAACGAAGCCCTCCGACATATGCTAAAAATCCAAGCCCAAGCAGTGGCAAAGAGAATATCATAATACGCTGTTTATAGAGCAGGTAAATATACCCTGCCAAAGAGATTAAAAATGTAACAGTATGCCCACTTATACGCTTTGCAAATGTCTCAAATGGAATGTGCCCTGCCTCACGTATGGTTTGCATAACAGTAAAAAAGTGGAGTCCAAGACCTTTATCGGCGACACTGACACTATCTCTAAAAACATAATTTTTCAACTGTCCCCAGATTGGAGAGAGCCCACCCGAAACCAAGAATGCAGTAACTGCAAGACCTAAAATATAAAAAACATATTTATCATATTTTTTATCTCTAAAAAGAATATATGCAACAACTACAAGACCTAGACGCAAAAAGACATCACCATTCATCATAGCAAGCATCATAATAGCAAGTAGTTTGTAATTAAAAAGATTTTTTCTATCAAAAATTAATGTATATGCTAGTATTAGACCAAAAAATGAAAACTCCAAAGAGTATGATTGCGGATACCACCAACGATAGATTAAAATATCTATGGCCGTTATAATCAAATAGATATTTTTGTTTGTCTGCACAGCCCAGATGATGGACCAAAGCAAGAACATCGGAAGTACAATATTAAGCATATCAGTATCATAGTACCCTGCCATAGTACGATTGTAATAGCTCCACGCTACAGAAGCCAACAGTGCGGCAATAAGTCCCATCTCCAAATTTTTCATTACACGTGCAATTAAGATAATAGGAATAACGACCAAAGAGCTTAAAAATACCGGCATATAAAAAATAACCGACTCAAAAGAGAGTGGTAAAATCTTTGCAAAAAACGCAGTAAGTTGTGATGCTGATGAAGTAACAGGAGAGAGGTCATGCAACTGGTGAAACTTATCAAAGTACTCTTTTGCATCAGGGTTTGTCGTTGTACCAGAGAATAGGTCTCTAGCACCTTCTGCCCAAAAATAACCATCATTAGTATTTATCATAAACTGCCCATTAAAATGAAAGGGCACATACTCTGCAAAATGGTAAACCCAAATAAGACGCATGAGAACTGAAAAAGTAAAAGCTATGAAGATATATAGTAGTGTTAATTTTATTTCTTGTGAAGTTTCTGTCAATTGCTATTCCTCGGATAAAGTGGAGGAATTATAACATAAAAACGTTTCTCTATACCCTTCCTATTCATTATATTCCTTTTTTACCAAGAACTACTAGAACTGTTTTATAAATTACTTTTAACTCTAAGAAAATATTCCAATGTTTTATGTAGTACAGATCATACATAAGCTTCTGTCTTGTATCTTCTATATTGGCACCATAAGGATAATTTACTTGCGCCCACCCAGTAATGCCTGGTCTTACAAGATGTCTTTCATGATAATAAGGTATCTCTTTTTCATATTCTTTTACAAGTATGTTCCATTCAGCTCTAGG
>Ga0256837_1001253_pt1 | contig 17968 bp, 11 predicted proteins | sample 4562384metaG_FD_185976 | JGI IMG/M metagenome (GOLD analysis project Ga0256837, IMG submission 185976) | Hydrothermal vent microbial communities from Guaymas Basin, Mexico - 4561-384 | ecosystem: Environmental > Aquatic > Marine > Hydrothermal vents | place: Mexico: Guaymas Basin | collected...
TGTCAGGTGTTGCATCAAAAACAACTGAAGTATCAAAAGGTTTACGTGAAATTTGTGTACGGATATTATTATTAATACTATCTTCTGCTTGTCCACTTTCTACAACATTAAACTGTCCCCATTCAGGAACATATGCTGAGGATGGAGGGCAAAGTGGAATATGTTCACTACCAAGCAAATAATCTCTATAGCTAATTTTACTACCATCGGAAAGAGAAATATAAAAACTAGCACTTAAACCAAGTGAAGTATTTATATCTGTAATTCCGGAAATATTATTTGGATGGAGGATAAACTTCGTGTATATATACTCTTGAGAACCTAACGAGCCTATCCCTTTTAAAATATCATGATCATTTGTATACCCTTGATTTGAAGCTGAATAATTGCTGTTTTCATCATAAATTGGCAATGGATTTATATAGTTCAGTGTACCTCTATCAATAAGTAATGAACCATTTACATTGGAAACATAGATAGTGTCTGTAGAACTGTTAACAAAAAATATAGAATCATTTACATCTGATTTTAGTGCAATATTTTCTGCTGCAAAGTCAGCTTCTTTATTTTTTAGATAAACTGTAATTTCGAGGTCTGAAGAAGAGATATAGTCATCAATTATTGGTTTTGGATACTCATTACGATTTAATTTCAGATAAGAGCCGTCTTGTTTTACAGAAAAGTCATAACACATTTTTGGTGTATAGATTTCTGTTGAAAAGGCTATAACTGATGGAAAGTACAAGTCCCCCGTAGAAGTAAAGTGAAACTCCATATCTGATTGTTCTGGTTTAAGAAGATTGTAGCTTGTATCTGAGCCAATATCAAAAGATTGAATATCAATACCATTATTGTTTTGTTGTGATGGCGTACGTGAACCTGTTGTATGTACATAAGAACTGAAAGTTTGATTTGTGCTAGATGGATTGTTAGAGTTTAAAAATTGAACCATCTTATTATCTAATTTTCGTACTGCTTTTAATTTATCTCCATTAATATTGTAGTCACCTTCAGCTGCAAAGACAGCTACCTGTGCATTGATAGGAGTTGACTTTGGCGTATAAAATCCACTAATATCAATTTGAACATCATTATGTGATGAATCCACTCGTTTCCAACCATCAAAAATAGTAAAACTTTTATAGTCTGAATTTGTATTTTTATAAATAACAATTAAATTCCATGCACCATAGACACCAAATACTGTTTCTTGTCCTTCCATAACATCAGCTGTTCGGACAGTGTAATTCCCATCGAGCCAGCCCTGGTCTTGAAAAAGGGAAGTAACATCAACAAAAGCTGAATAGATATCTACACTTGTAGCACCTGAACTACTGCCAACCGGATGTATATTGGTACTAAATGAAGACTGATAGTTAACTTCATTTGCAGAAACTGTTTGATAATTTGTTCCATTTTCATCTCTTCGAATATCTATGGTTAAATTTTCATAAGATGCTCTGTGCGGAGTTAGAGCTTGCCAGTAAAGTCCTGCCCAAACTATAGTACTACCCTCTGGAATGAGTAATTCAGCTCGTGTTGCAGCAGAGCCTTGCGTTCCGTCTACATTGTAGTGGCAATATCTTCTATTGGAATTATTACTGGTAATAGGATCATAATAGTCTCCATTTGTGTATGTGTCACAATTGGCACTAGAATTATCGTTAAATGGTGCAACGGTAAATGTATTACCAATTGAAACCATCTCTCCTTGTTCAAAAAAACTGACGCGTTTTCTAAAGTCTATAAAGTCACTATTTGTTACCAAATCTGTGATAGTGAGAGTAAAACTTTGTGTATTTGAAACACCATCGTCATCCGTTGCTGTTAATGTAAGTGTTTGTGAGTCTGTTGCTGTGGCTGTGCCGGAAAGAACACCTGTTGTAGCGTTAAATGAAAGCCCTGCCGGCAAAGTTCCACTAAGTGTATACGAAGTTATAGAGTCACCATTCGTCTGAATGACATATTGAGATAAATCGAGGGTATAGTTTTTATTTGTTACAAACGTAGTATCAGGGATGGGCATAATATATGGCGGAATTTGCGCAGGTAAGGGGGCATCTGCAGTGACATAATCTACAGCAGCCCATTCACCATTGGCTGTGGTGTTGGGTTTGAATTTTAGGTTTATGCTTCCTTGTGTATCTGCTGTGATGCTAAAAGTTTCTGTATGCGTTCCATCTGAGTATGTATAAGATACTAGAAGGGTGTCCCCAGAATAAACTTCAAAATAGTCTTTTTTGCCCCATCCGCTGTTTTCCCATTCATCAGGTACAGAAACTTCGATTGTGAATGTAACATTTTGATCTGCATATTCCGGTCCAAAATTATATGTTTTTGTGGCAGTATCATCTCTGTCAATATACATCCTTCCATCATTGTTTTTTGTATAGGCATCCCCTCCCCATCCATCGAGACTTCCATTGGTAAATGTATCGTTAGCTATTTGTTCGGCAAATAGTGTAGTGCTTATAAAAATAAAAATAGATATAAATAATATTTTTAATGTAAAAGTTTTCATAAGAGACCCCTTTTTGAAGCAAAATCCAGTGCAGACAATATCCGGGCTCAGCACTAAAGTTCACTTGTCCTTACTTTAATTGTAGCATTTTTTTTACAAACTTGTCTGAAACTTTAAAAAAACTCCTTATTTTTGATAAAAAACAGATGTTTAATTTTGTGTTTATTCTGTTTGTTTTAAAATTCTTTTTGTTTGAAAAGAGAATCTATTTTTCTTGTTTAAAGCCTATTATATATCTTTTAGATAAAATAACAATCTAATTAAATATAGGAATTTTTTTATGCAAAAAAGATTACAAATTTTACTTTCACTTGTGCTGTTAGCACTTTTTTTCAACTCCTGCTCCAAAGAGGTAGATGAGTATAACAAACCGGCAGTCTATTGGTATGGCAAAATAGTCGAGTCGATTAGTAATGGAGATGTTGACAAAGCAGATGACTATTACGCTTCACTGCAAGGTGAGCATATCGGCTCACCGCTTTTGCCAGAAGCTACGATGATACTTGCTATTGCGCATATGCACTATGAAGAGTACCTTTTAACAGAACACTTTTTAAATGAGTATGTGAAGCGTTATGCAAATGAAAATGAGGTGGAGTATGCCGAATTTTTAAAGATTAAGGCAAAGTATATGGCACTGCCAAATCCAAGACGTGATCAGATGCTTATAAGCGAAGCCATTACAGAGGCAAAGGCCTTTAAGCAAAAATATCCGCACTCAATGTATTACTCTTTAGTAGATAGTATGCTGACAAATCTTTACCTTGCAGATGCAGTGCTCAATGAAACAATAGCATCACTTTATGATAGGATTGACAAACCAAGAGCTGCAGCGTATTACAGAGCAAAAATGCCGGAAAAATGGATAAATTGGGATGAGATTGAGCGTGCAAATACACCATGGTACAAAGCAATATTTGAAGGAGATGGCACATCTTCTTGGTATGCATATTTGATTCCAGATACACAAAGTGTTGTCTCACGCAACACAGTGCAAAACGACACAAACGAAACAAAAAAATAAGAAGGATAACTGTTTATGAAATTAAGTAACTATGGAGAATTTCCTGCTGATATTCCTGTAATAGCAGAAGATGAACTTTTTTTATATCCATTTATGATCTCTCCTCTTTTTTTGAGTGATGATAAAAACATAGAAGCAGCCACCAAAGCGATTGATGAAAATAGTTTGGTTATTGTTTGTCCGACAAAAGAGGGACATGAGGGTGAGCGTGACTATGAATCACTCTATGATTCAGGTGTGGTTGGTTCTATTATGCGAAAGGTCTCTCTTCCAGATGGGAGAGTAAAGGTTCTTTTTCAAGGCTTAGCCCGTGCAAAATCACTCTATAAAGTAAGTGATGAGCCATTAATGGCTCATGTAGATATTTTAGAGGCTGTTGCAGTTAATTCGCTCAAAATTGATGCTATTTTAGAGGTTGTGCGTGAGAAGGTACGAGCACTCTCTGCGGTGAGTAACTATTTTCCGCCTGATCTGCTTAGAACAATCGAAGAGAATCATGATCATAACCGCATCATAGATCTTATCTGCTCAACTATTAAGCTCAAAAAAGAGCAGGCTTATAAACTTTTTGTTGAGACAGATACAGAAAAAAGATTTTTAGACCTCATAGATATTCTCATAGATGAGATAGAAGCTAACAAACTCCAGCGTGAGATTCGTTCAAAAGTACATACGCACATAGAAAAAGTCAATAAAGAGTACTTCTTAAAAGAGCAACTCAAACAGATCCAAAAAGAGTTGGGAACCGATACGGCACGTGAGGAGGAGATAGAAGAGTACCACAAAAAGCTTGAAGCCAAAAAATCTAAGATGGGCGAAGATGCCTACAAAGAGATAAAAAAACAGCTTGAGCGTTTTGCGAGAATGCATCCGGACTCTTCTGATGCTTCTATGACACAAACCTATCTTGATTGGGTTTTAGAGATTCCTTTTGGTTCATTTTCCAAAAAATCACTCAAGATTGAAACGGTTGAGTCACAACTAGACAAAGACCACTTCTCACTGGAAAAACCAAAAGAGAGAATTGTGGAGTATTTTGCAGTTAAAGAGCTTTTAGAGTTGCGTGGAATAGCACTGAAAAAAAGTGCAGGGGCAATTCTCTGTTTTTCAGGACCTCCGGGTGTTGGTAAAACATCTCTTGCAAATTCAATTGCAACAGCACTTAAACGTCCGCTTATTCGCATTGCTTTAGGTGGCTTGGAAGATGTTAATGAATTGCGTGGGCATCGTCGTACTTATGTAGGTGCGATGCCGGGGCGTATTACGCAGGGTTTAATTGATGCAAAGAAGATGAATCCTGTGATTGTGCTTGATGAGATAGATAAAGTCTCACGTTCACAGCGTGGTGATCCGACTGCCGCACTTTTAGAGATTTTAGATCCTGAGCAAAACAGTGAATTTCGAGATTATTATCTTAATTTTAATCTTGACCTTTCAAATGTCATTTTCATTGCTACTGCAAATGATGTAGGGCGTATTCCTGCACCTCTGCGTGACAGAATGGAGTTTATTACACTCAGCTCATACACGCCACAGGAGAAGTTTGAGATAGCAAAACGTTATCTTATTCCCCAAGAATTGAAAAAACATGGACTCAAAAAATCGGAGCTGAGTATCTCTAAACCTGCGTTGCGTGAGCTTATTCACTCTTATACACGTGAGGCAGGGGTAAGAAATCTGCGTCGTAGAATTGCTGAAATGTGTAGAAAAGCGGCGCTTGAAATACTCAAAGATACAACTATAAACAAAGTCTCTATTACGATTAAAAACCTTAAAGAGTATTTTGACAAGTCGATTTTTGAGATTGAAAAAACAGATAAAGTACCGGTTGTCGGTGTTGTTAATGGTCTTGCGTGGACGGCTGTCGGTGGAGATGTTTTAAAAATAGAGTCTATTCGCATTAAAGGCAAAGGAAATTTACAACTTACAGGAAGCCTTGGTGATGTAATGAAAGAGTCTGCTAGAATTGCAATGAGCGTTGTAAAAACATTGATAGATAAACGTAAACTGCGTATTTCTGCTGAAAATATTCCAATGACTTATAGTGAAAAACAAGAGAAGATTAAAGTCGATGTCAGTGAAGTTTATAAACGCTATGATCTTCACATTCATGTACCAGACGGTGCAACACCAAAAGATGGACCAAGTGCAGGAATTGCTATGGTAAGTGTTATTGCATCTATCTTAAGCTCACGTAAGATTCGCTCAGAGATTGCAATGACAGGAGAGGTGTCACTCAGTGGAGAGGTACTGCCAATAGGTGGATTAAAAGAGAAGCTCATTGCTGCACACAAGGCCGAGATGAGTAAGGTACTTATTCCTGCTAAAAATTATGAGAGAGATTTGGATGACATTCCACAAGAGGTTCAAGACTCTTTAGAGATCATTGCGGTTAAACGTGTAGAAGAGGTGTTAAAACAAGTCCTAATTTAGGCTTGTTTTAAACGATAACAGTCTCCATTTTGCTGATGAGGTCATTATTTCTGATTGGTTTCATTAAAAATCCATTTGCTCCATGCTCTAAAGCTTCTGCTTTTTTCGTCTCATCTGTTGTGAGTACAATAATAGGAAGCTGACGAAGATTATCATCTGCGCGGACTACTTTTAACATTTCAATTCCACCCATAATAGGCATAATAATATCTAAAAGAATAAGATCAATATCGTCACGTCCTTTTAGTTCTCCAATAGCATCAGAACCGTTCTTGGCTTCAATAACTTCTTTTACATGACCACTTTTCATCAGCATAGATTTTAAAAGTTTTAAGTTGATAATATCATCATCTACTGCCAATACCACTAAGTCTGTTTTTGTCATAATTGTTTACCTTTATATAAATTTTTCTAGTACACCATGAAGTATATCTTTGTTGATAATGTTTTTTATGATTTCGTCCACATATCTTAAATCTATTGCATCTTGGGGCATTGAAGGATCTGTAAGTAAAATAAGCGCTGTATTAATACCTCTGTTTTTGTTTTGTGATTTGACAAAATTTGTAAAGCTAACAAGGTCAAGTTTTTCACACTCTTTGTCAAAAAGAATAACTTTGTATGCATTTGATTCTATTTTACTGTTAAGCTCTTGAGATTGATTTACTGTTTCATAGCTGTATCCGAGTTTATCAAGTAGTTTTGTAAAGAGTTTTGTTTCAAATGGACTTTTCTTCGCTAAAAGGATGTCTGCTGCATAAGAAATTTCTTGGACTTTTGGAGTTTCATCAATTTCTGCATTCTCTTCTTGAGTTGTTTCTTCCTCAATATTCTCAGGTATCTCAATTACTGTTTGTGTATCTGTATCAGTAAGTTCTTCTTGGCTATTGTCTTGTTCTAAATGCTCCTTTTGTTCAAAGCTCTCCTCTTTATGAGTTTCATCTTCTACTGGTTGAGTTTTTTCTTTGAGTTCATCTGCATTTGCAGGTACGGCATCATCAGCATCGACAATATGGTCTGCCAAAAAGTGGTTTAAGAGGGTTACTATCTCTGCACGAACAAGTGGTTTTGTTGTATATTCATCAAGTCCTGCACGCAAGAAGCGCTCTCTATCGCCTTTGAGGGCATTTGCAGTCAGTGCTATTATAGGAACATGAGGTTGGTTATAATCCTCCTCATACTCTAAAATCTCTTTTGTAGCTTCTGTACCGTCTAGGAATGGCATTTGGATATCCATAAAGATAAGATCAAAGTTGCCATCTTTACGTTTTTGGAATGCTTCAAGACCATTTGATGCGATGTCAACTGTTAAGCCTAAATCTTCTAATGTGCGTTTGATAAGCTTTTGATTAATGATATTATCTTCAGCTACTAAAACGTTTGCATCAAATTTTGATGACTCAGCATTAAATTTTTTACGGTTTGCTTTTTTTGCTTTTTCGGCTTTAAAGTTTTCATTATTGTAGTTATCAAGAACACCTTTTATTTTCGTGTTATTGAGTGGTTCATAGATAGTTTTGAAAATATCAAGTGCCATTGAGTCGATTTTTCTCATAAAGTATGATTTTGTAAGAAGGACTAGCTCTTCTGGCATTTCACTATAACTCTCTAATTCATCCTCATCTGCATATTCATAATCTGCAAAGAGAAGATCATAACTGACCTGTTTTTGTAGCATTTCAAGTTCATTTGTGTCTTTAAAAGTTGTGTAGCTGACACCATAGAAGTCTAAATATTCACGCAGGTATGTATCTTGGCGTTTTGTTTTATGTGTTGATTCTAAAATGAGGGCATTAACGCTTGAGAAAGTTCCTTTTGAACTCTCATTGAGTACTTGGATCTCTTCAAAATCAATTGTAAAGAAGAACGTAGTCCCATCACCTGGTTCAGAGTGTAGGTCAAGTTGTCCACCCATAAGTTCGATAAAGCGGGCAGAAATAGTAAGTCCAAGACCTGTACCACCATATTTACGAGTAATAGATGTGTCAGCTTGTGAGAATGCTTCAAAGATTCTTGCTTTTTGCTCACTTGTTACACCAATACCACTGTCTTGAACTTCAAAACGTACTCTTGTGATGCCCTCTTGTTCAGAATCAAGTTTTCTGATGTCAACATTGATAGCACCTGAAGAGCTTGTAAATTTAACAGCATTTGAAAGAAGGTTAATAATAACTTCTTTGATTTTTGTCGGATCACCTTTAAGTGGTTGTTCAAGTTCAGGATCAATGAAACATCCAAGGTCAATGTGTTTTTCACTTGCACGTACAGCATAAACTTCAATAGCACTTTCAAACTCTTCGATCGGATTAAAGACAATATCTTCGATCTCAAGTTTGTTTGATTCGATTTTAGAGAGGTCAAGAATGTTGTTGATAATCTCAAGAAGGTTCTCTGATGATTTTTCAATAATTTCAACAAACTCTGCTTGTTCTTCCTGAAGACCTGTATCTTTAAGAAGTTCGGTAAATCCAACGATACCATTGAGTGGTGTACGGATTTCATGTGACATATTTGCAAGAAACATTGATTTTGCTTCTGATGCTTCCTGTGCGGCTTGTTTATCGAGTTTTGTCTGTTCAATAATTTTTTCAAGAAGTTTATAAGCTTCAGCAGTACCCTGTGCAGTATGGAGGTTGATATCGATTGCGCTATCATCTTCATTGGTATCTTCGGCAACTTTTATAAGAACATCCTCAAGGTTACGGATATTTCTTGCAATTTCATTTGAGAGTAAATAACCAAGAATTGCAAGGATGATAGAAATTATCCATATTGAGAGTGCAATCGTAAAAAGTTGTAGTGCTTCTGTTTTTACAGTAATGGCTCTTTCGTCCATGACCCCCAGGACTATATTCTCAGCATTTGAAAGAAGGTTTGCTTTTTCAGAGAGCATTGCAAACCATACACCAGGGTTTGTGTCATATTGACCGCTTGATGCTGCGGATAAGATAGATGCACGTTCGTTGTTGATGTCATCAAAAAGCTCTTTTGCATCTTCATCTTGAAAAATTGTAGAAAGTTTTGTTACAAGTTCTTTATCTTTAAGAGTATCATAATTGATAGCATCTGCTTTTGCAATTAGAGAAATCCATTTATTGATTTCTTCTTCACCAAGTTTTGCAGAACGAGCAATGGTAAATGAGATAAAGTCACGTTCATCCGCAGTTGCTGCATTTGCACGTATAAAAGAGATATATTCTCTTGACAATTCATTGATTTTTGGGTCAATTTGCTGATAAGTAATCTCTTCAAGCTCTTTGATACCAAGTTTTTCAGCATACCCATAAACAATGTTATAAATATCATCAAAATTTGTTTTTTGTTCATCAACACGTTTTCTTGTCTCTTGAATCTGCTTGAGTGCAGCTTGTAGCTTTTGAACTCTTTGCTTTTCAATTTCTGAAAAGCTGTGTAGTTCAGATTGCGTTTTGATGTGTTCAAAGTAGAGTTTCTCTTTCTTATCAACGATCTTTCTCTGCTTTACAAGAGATTTTAGCGTCTTTGGAGAGGAATTACCAAGATACATTACGGTCATACCTCTTTCACGGGAGATATTGCTAATAAGATCATTGAGCTCTTTGTTTATTGAGAGCCTATCTTGCAGGATTTGAGCCGCTTTATAATTCTCATACGAGTCATATACAAAATAACTTGTAACAGATATGAGAACAATAATTGGGAAAAGGGAGATGAATCTGAGTCTGTTCTTTAAGCTTAACTGCATCTTTTAAGCTCCTATTTCTGATATTTTGCTGATTATAGCATCAATTTTTGAAGTTGTTGCAACTATTTCATCTTTATTGGATGAATGTATGAGTGTTTCAAGTTCATTTGTAAGCGTATGAAGTCGCATATTGTCACTCATCCCTTTCAATTTAAGAGCTTCATTGTGGCATGTTTGTAAATCATCATTTTCGATGGCACCGTTTATTTTTTGAAGTATTTGATGGCTTTGGGTAACAAAATCATTGAAGAGTTCATTAAAACTCTCTTCATCAAGGCCTATCTCTTCTGCTGCCTCTGCTTTTGAAAAGGTGGGTGGTGGATTTTCACTTAAAGAGTCTTCCGGCTCATTTTCTACAGCTAAGAACGCATCGTCCGTAAGTTCTGGTATATCGATTGTTTCAGGAGCCTCTTCATCGTCTTTAAAGTCTAATGTAAAATCAAAATCACCTTCATCTTCTTCAATTGCTAATTTTGCTTCAGGAGCAGCTATCTCTTCTTCAACTGAAACCTCTTCATCTTTAAAGTCCAAGCTGATACCTTCATCTTCTATCTCTTCCTCAACGACGATTACCTTTTCAACAGGTTCACCTGCGAGTTTGGCGATTATTTTATAGAAAGTGTTGAGATTTTCTTCGATAACATCCATCTCTGTTGTAGCACTGACTGCTGCTAAAACCTCAAAAGCATCTTCGATTCTTAAGTTTGCGGCAACACCTTTGAGTTTATGAGAGAGTGTTTTCACATTCTCAACATCTCCCTCTTCAATAGATTTATAGATATCTGGCTTGAAATCTTTTGCCTGTGCAATAAAGTCTTGAATGAACTCTTCAATCAAATCAAGTGGAAGTCCTAACTCTTTGGAAGCAATATGCGGATCATATTGATATCCGTTATCCCAATCTTCTTGAACTACCTCTTTTTTGACTGTCTTTTTTACAGGCTTTTGTGTTGGAGTAGCTACTGTTTCTACTTCAGGAGCAGGTGTTGTTACTGGAGTTGTCTCTTCTTCAAAAACATCCATCGAGAGATCACCTATATCAAGTGATTCATCTTTTGTCTCTTCATGTTGAGGCATGGCAAGAGGTTCATTAAAGCTTGGTGTTACTTCAATTGGTGCGACTTTTTCTTCCATATCAATAGAGAGAGGTTGGTCTTCTTGCTCTTTTTCATATATTTCAGGCTCAGGAGTAGATACTGCCTGTTGAGGGGTATTGTCATAATAGTCATGCACTGCTGTTGCAACTTCTGGTGCCGGTGTGAATACTTTTGGCTCTTGTGGTTCTACTTTTGGTAATTCTCTATCGAGTACATCACTTGAGAGATTGTTGTTTTCGCTTTTTGATAGCGGACGGAGATTATTTAAATCAATTATGTAAGCAGGTGAAGCCGGATTGTCAATTAAAAAGAGTGTTGATACTGAGAGTGTGGCTTTGAAAGTTTTGGAATTAACATTGATGAGAACTTTAGACTCTTCTGATACATCAGCATAGTTTACAAAGTCAATCCAGTGGACATGCTTGAAGTTATGAACATGACCTGGTGTTTTTACAAACAGATCGGCAAAGTCTGTCACTTCTGCTCTAAGTTCTGAAAGTGTATTAAAACCCAATGTTTTTAAATCTTTCTCATCAATTCCTAAAAACTCTTTTTGAAAATTATAAATTAGCATATTCCCTACCCTTTAATCTTGTGTTTCAAGCATTTTTTTGTATGTCTCTTCGCTCTCTTGAATGTCTTTTCGAGAAGCTGCTTTGCTTGTTGCTATATACCCTGTAATTTTACCATTATTCTCTTTGATTGGAAGAACTTCCATATCTACCCAGAAGTATCTTCCATCTTTGCGTAGATTTTTAACAAGTCCATTCCATGCTTGCCCACTTTGAATTGTGTTCCACATCTTCTCAAAAACTACTTGTGGCATATCCGGATGTCTTATGATATTGTGTGGTTTGCCCACAAGTTCTTCCACACTATAGCCAGATACTCCGCTAAATGCTCGGTTAGCATAGGTTATAATGCCTTTTAAATCTGTTTGACTAATTATGGCAGAACCGTCAAAAAAATACTCTTCATCAATTGGTGTAGCTTTATTCATTACAAAACCTTTGAAACAACTAAAATTATCACAAATATATCATAAAGGAGTGAAAAAAAAACTTAGTTATAAAAATTTTTGATGATTTTTGCATCTTTTTGACTTAAAACAGTACAAATCTCCTCAATTGTAAGCTTTTTTATACTTTCAAAGCTGCCAAAATGATTGAGTAGTTTTTGGATTTTTGCAGTTGAAATGCCATGTAAACTTAAGAGTTTACTCTCTTGGTCGAGTTTGAGTTTTGTCTTTTTATGAAAGGTAATGGCAGATCTATGTGCTTCATCTCGTAAATTTTGCACCCATTGAAGTCGTTTGTCACTCTCTTTAAGCCGAAAAATATCCTCTTTTGTGTAGATGATATCTTTTGCCTTGCCTTTTGCACGGTGTGCTTTTGCATCGACTTTCTCTTTTGAGATGGCAATAACATCAAGAGAGACACCATTTGAGTTTAAAATTTCAAGGGCGAGTTTGAGCAGTGTCGCCCCACCATCAAGTATCCATAAATCTGGTGGTGAACTTTTAGTAAAACTCTCTACTCTGCGTGAGAGCGTCTCTCTCATCTGCCCATACTCATCTTTTGCTTCTAAATGGTAGGTGCGATAGGATTTTTTATCAAATTTTCCATCTTCATAGACAACCATTGCCCCTACAGTAGCAACTCCTGCCATATGTGAGTTGTCAAAAATTTCAACTCTATAAGGTCTTTTTTCTAAGTTACAGAGCTCTTGAATCTCTTGAAGAATTTTTTCATCTTTTATTTTTGGCTCTTTTTTTAGCAGCTCTTTGGCATTGAGAGTTGCAAGTTGGATAAGATCTTTTTTCTTGCCTCTTTTTGGAACAATAATCTTTGCATTTTTTTCAAAAATATGACTGAGATGCTCTTGGATCAATGGTAAATCCTCAAACGCTTCTGCTAGAAGAATAGGTGCAACAATAGGAGGTTTTTCATCTTTATAAAAATCAAGCAGGGCACGTGAGTAGATCTCATTGGCATCAAATCCTTCACGCAGGTGAATTATATCGTGAGAGGAAGAGATGATTTTTCCATGGCGCATAAAGATTCTAACAACAACGGCTTTTTTATCTGCGTGAGCAAGTGCAAAAATATCAAAATTTTCATCTGTCGCAAAATCAATTTCACTCTTTATCTCTGAACGGCTTATTTTATCTATTCTGTCACGCAGTTGTGCTGCCTCCTCAAATCGCAACTCTTCTGCATAGAACTCCATCTTTTTTTGTAACTCATTGAGCAACAGTTTTTTATTTTTAATGAGTTTTGTAGCTAAATCTATCTCTTTTTGATAGCGCTCTTTTGTCACAGGTAGTTCACAAGGTCCAAGACATTTCTCTATCTGATGATAGAGGCAGAGTTTTTTTGATTTGAGAGAACCTTTTTTTTGAACAAGCTTGGCTATTTCATAGATAGAGTCTAAAATATCACGAGCACCAACACTGTAAGGACCATAATAGATGATGTTTTTGCTTTTTAAGATTTTACGAGTAATTCCAAAGCGTGGATAGAGCTCTGAAGTGTCAAGATAAATGTAAGGGTAGGTCTTATCATCACGCAGAAGAATATTGTATTTTGGATTGAGTTGTTTTATGAGTGAATTTTCTAAAATAAGTGCATCATGCTCACTCTTAACAATAATATAATTGAGTGTTGTGGTTTGTTGTAACATCTTTTGAATACGGATTGAGAGTTTGTTATTTGGGTGGAGTTCTGGTGTAAAAAGCCAGTAACTTTTCACTCGATTGGCTAAATTTTTTGCTTTTCCGATGTAGAGAAGTTTACCCTCTTTGTCAAAATATTGGTAGATTCCCGGTGATGGAGGCAGTTTTGTAATGGTCTCTTTAAGATTCATTATGTTCTTTTATAATGGTTTGAATAGATTGTAAAATATTTCGAAGTTTTTCATCTTCTGTTGTAATCTGAAAATTTCCGGTGGCACGTTCTGGATATATTTGTGGCTCTTTTGTAAGCTCTTTTTCCTCTCTGCGTGAGGGAGTATGGGTTACAAAGGCTTTAATGTCTTTAATGTTGAACTCTTTACACTCTTTTGGTTGTACAAACTTTAAAGCACTTTTAATGCTTTGTATATTATTATCAAACTCTTGTTTGGCACCGGGATGATTCAGAACAAAAAAAAGTGTATCGTTTTTTATATATGCAAACTTTATCATTTTTTGCAGTGGTGCCGAAAAACTGAGACGTATAGTCTCTATACACTTAAAACGAGATAATTTAGAAAATTGAGGTCGATTTTGAATAGAATTAATAATATCACGAGCATTTTTCATATGGCAATTATAACAAGCTTTTTGTTAAGTTTGAGTGCTTGTGGCTATAAAGCAGCACCATATTATCAAGAGGATGTGCCAAAAGGTGATAAAAATGTTGAATTTCACTATAAAGAAAAGAAAAGTTTTGAAAATAACGAAACGAATGCGAGTTGTCAATAATGTTTCATTATGATGTGATTATTGTGGGAGCCGGTGTTGCAGGGCTGTATGCTGCAATGAATCTTCCACGAGATAAAAAAGTACTTTTGATTAACAAACGTCAAACTTTTAAGTGTAATACCTTTTATGCACAGGGTGGAGTAGCACTTGCGCGGGATGAAGCAGATGTTCCTTCTCACATAGAAGATACCTTGAGAGCCGGTGATGGATTGTGCGATAAAGAGGCAGTTGAGATTTTAAGTAAACATTCACGTGAGGCTATTGATGATCTGATTCAAAATGGATTTGAATTTGACAGAGATGAAAAGGGTAATCTTCTGTATACCCGTGAAGCAGCACACTCCTGTGAGCGAATTTTGCATGCAGGTGGAGATGCGACAGGACGTTATCTGCACTATTTTTTACTCCAACATAATCCTCACGCAATGCTCTCAGATGCACGTGTTGTTGATTTGCTCATCAAAGATGGCGAATGTTATGGTGTAACCGTCTTAGATCACAGAGAGAGTTATAACCTCTATGCCAAAGATGTCATCATTGCTAGTGGAGGGGTAGGTTCATTGTATGAATACCATACCAATGCCCCGTGCATTAGTGCAGATATTCAAGGTCTTTGTGTAATGAAAGGTATAGCTCTTGATCGTATGGAGATGTTACAGTTTCATCCTACTGTATTTGTTAACGCTTCTGGTGCGCAAAAGATGCTTTTAACTGAGGCTTTGCGTGGTGAGGGTGCAACAATTGAAGATGAAAATGGTAAAAGATTTCTTTTTGAATATGATGAGAGAGGAGAACTTGCTTCACGGGACATTGTCTCAAGATCAATTTACAAGTATAAGAAAAAAACAGGGCTGCAAATATATCTGAATTTGGAGAATTTTGAAGAGGCGTATTTTGAACATCGTTTTCCAAATATTTATAAGAATTTGCGTGCACTTGGTTACAGTGTGCCAAAAGACAGAGTGCCTATCTCTCCAGCATTTCACTATGCTATAGGAGGAATTAAAACAGACTTACAAGCAAGAGTAGTGAATGTCAAAAATCTTTATGCAATCGGAGAAGTTGCGTCAACACGCGTTCATGGTGCTAATAGACTTGCATCAAATTCACTTTTAGAAGGTTTGGTTTTTGCTAAAGTGGCAGTTGATGATATTTTAAAGAGTACGCAAGAGAAGCAATTTCAAGAGTTTGCAGTGAGTGATGAGGTGATGAGTTTTAAAGAAGATAAAGCCAAAAAGAATCAACTGCGTCACATAATGTGGGAAAATGTGTCCATAATTCGAACAAAAAGTGGGCTAAATGATGCTTTAGAAACAATTAATGCTCTTTTAAAAGAAAAAATTGGTAAACTATTAAAATTTCGTTTGCTGACGGCACAAAAGATTGTACTTTCAGCATTACAAAGAGAAGAATCCATAGGGGTTCATACAATACAAGAGGAGAAATGATGGAACACGGTTCAGTCGTAGAGGGTGTCTCAAAGGCACTAGAACATGCAACAACAGATGTAAATTTAGCCACAACATGGGTTGGTTGGCTCAGTTTAGCTGTATTTGTAGTAGCATATTATTTTATTGCAACGGAAGAAAAATATGAGATAAACAAAGCAAAACCGGCACTTTTTGCAGGGACGTTTATGTTTATGCTAGTAGGTGTTTACTATGCAATCAATGGTATGAATCCAGAACCACTTCATGATGAGTTAGAACATTTGATTCTTGAAATTGCAGAGATTTTCTTCTTCTTGCTTGTTGCTATGACTTACATAGAAACATTGTTAGAGCGTGGTGTTTTTGACTTGATGAAGTATAAACTTGTCTCAAAAGGGTATAGTTATAAAAAACTTTTTTGGCTAACAGGTATTTTGGCATTTTTTATCTCACCGGTTGCCGATAACTTAACAACTGCATTAATCCTCTCAACAGTACTTTTTACTATTGATAAGAAAAATATTGCTTTTTTGGTGCCAGGTGCAATTAATATTGTTGTTGCAGCAAATGCAGGGGGTGCGTGGTCACCGTTTGGCGATATTACAACATTGATGGCTTGGACAGCAGGTAAGGGAGAATTTGTAGATTTTCTCTATCTCTTCCCTGCATCAATCGTAGGTTGGGGAATAACAGCATTTTTACTCTCTCTTTCTGTTCCTTCAGGGGAGCCACACTTTGATCCATCAACTGAGAAAAAACCTGTTGTACTTGATGGTGGTATGACGGTTGCATATCTTGGTGTTCTTACTATTGTTATTGCAGTTTTAGGGCATACATTCTTTCACTTCCCAGCAATGTGGGGTATGATGTTTGGTATGGCAATTTTAAAACTCTATGCATTTCAACTTAAAAGAAGTGGGAAAAATAGTTTTAATATCTATGTCAATATGGAAAAGGTAGAGAATGATACGCTTCTTTTCTTCTTTGGTATTTTATCTGCTGTTGGAGCTTTACACTTTTTAGGTTTCTTGGAATATGTTCACGAGCTCTATGGTATGATAGGCTCAACAGCAGCTAATGTTGGTGTTGGTTTTCTCTCCGCGATTGTTGATAATGTTCCTGTTATGAGTGCTATCTTAAAAGCATCACCAAATATGGATATTGCACAATGGATGCTTGTAACGATGACAGCGGGTATTGGTGGTAGTCTAATCTCTTTTGGTTCTGCAGCTGGTGTCGGTGTTATGGGTAAACTTCGTGGTATCTATACATTTGGTTCACATATGAAACATGCTTGGACTATTTTAGTCGGTTATATTGTTTCAATTATTATTTGGTATGTCCAATTTGAAATAATGGGACTTTATTAATTTATCTCTTTTCTAAGCTCAGAGTAAAATTCTGAGCTTATATCTTCTTAACAAATTAAATCTTAATCTTGATTTTGCTATCCTTTCACACTTACTTTATATAATAATTAGTTCTTAAAGGCATCTCCATGAAAAATGTGAGCATTATCGTTTTAGATTTCGGTTCTCAATATACACAACTTATCGCTCGTCGTCTGCGTGAAGACAAAATTTACTGTGAAATTCTTCCTTATCATACAAAAGTAGAAGATATCAAAGCAAAAAATCCTAAAGGTTTGATTCTTTCAGGTGGTCCATCTTCTGTATATAATGAAGATGCTTATGAAGTTGACCAAGGTGTTTACAATATGGGTATTCCTGTTTTAGGAATTTGCTATGGTATGCAGAGAATTGCTGTTGATTTTGGTGGAAGTGTTGTCCGTTCAAATCACCATGAGTATGGTAAAGCAGAACTTGAGATTGTCGGGTATCCTGACAATGTTTCTCCTCTTTTTAAAGATTGTGACAATCACCGTATTGTTTGGATGAGTCACTCTGATAGAGTTGAGACACTTCCTGAAGGTTTTAAAGTAATTGCAACTTCAGACAACTCACCTTATGCAGCTATCGCAAATGATGAAAAACGTGTCTATGCAATGCAGTTTCACCCAGAGGTACAACACTCAGAAGAGGGTTACTTGATGCTTCGTAACTTTGCAAAAAATATTTGTGGAGTAACAGAAAAATGGAAAATGGAACACTTCTTAAAAGAGCAAATTGCTAAAATTCGTGAGCAGGTTGGTGATGGAAAAGTACTGTGCGGTCTTAGTGGTGGTGTTGACAGTTCTGTTGTTGCAGCAATGCTTTATGAAGCGATTGGCGATCAGTTAGTACCAGTATTTGTTGATAATGGATTACTACGTAAAG
>Ga0256837_1001255_pt1 | contig 17933 bp, 15 predicted proteins | sample 4562384metaG_FD_185976 | JGI IMG/M metagenome (GOLD analysis project Ga0256837, IMG submission 185976) | Hydrothermal vent microbial communities from Guaymas Basin, Mexico - 4561-384 | ecosystem: Environmental > Aquatic > Marine > Hydrothermal vents | place: Mexico: Guaymas Basin | collected...
CTTCTAATACCCTTATAGTACCATCGACATTTGCTCTATGGTATTTTATAGGGTTATTTATAGATGGAACTATATCTGCAAGTGCAGCATAATGAAATACATAATCAACATCGCTAAAATACTCGTCCAAACTAACTTCATAATCACCTATATCGGCTTGAACAAACTTTATCTTGCCTTTATGATGTTCTATATTGTCTAGTCTTCCATTTGCTAAATTATCTATAACTGTTACTTCGTAGTTGTTTTTAACTAACAAGTCCACCATGTGTGAACCGATAAACCCTGCTCCACCTGTTACTACTGCTTTCATTATTTTGCCTTATATAAAATTATCATGCTCTTGTGGATTTTTAAGTCGCCATAGATAACCATTTACTTCATCCATTCTACAATTTGTTCTACAATTAGATATGTCTAATTCCTCTTTTACATAAGTTATAGACTTAATCCTTTTTTCACCTTCCCACACATCTTCAAAACTATTTTCTAGTAAATTACCATAACAAAACTTATCTTGTTGTAAGTATGCACTACAACCATACAAATCACCTGTTGCCATCAAATGAGCCCAATAATATGGTGTAGAATAACATTTCTCATAACAATGCCCTGAGTCAAGTTTTTTCATAGTGTTACTTCTAAATACTACATTAAAATTTTCATCATTAAGTTCTTCTAACTCTTTTTCTAAACTAAGCATAGGTTTATAATCTACATTTTCGTATGTTGTTGTTTCACTAAAAAGATGCTGAGAGTATGGTTTTATCACCAAATAATCCAAACCTATCTCTTTAACAGTTTTTGCCAATAACATTGCATCATCTCTATTTTCAGGAAGAAGCAACATTTGAGCACCTAAAGTACAACTATAATTATTTTCTTTTCTAGTTTTTACTGCTAATTTCATATTTTCTAAAACAGTATCAAAATCACTCTCTTTTGTTCTATGAATAGATGCATAACTTTCTCTAGTTCCTGCATTTATACTAATCTTAATCCAAGAAGAATTTTTAACTATTTTATCAACATTTTTTTCATTTAAACATACAAAATTTGTAGTTATTGAACTATTGATGCCCACTTCTGAACAATGTTCTACAATTTGATCTAAATCTTTATGTAAAAGTGGTTCACCCTCACCTGCAAACATTATACTTTTTACACCTTTTTGAGCCATCTCAGATAAGCGTTTTTTAAGTAGTTGTGTTTCCCATCTTATATTTTGATACCCTATATAATCAACTGCACAAAATGTGCATCTATGGTTACAAGCACCTACTGGTGAAATCTCTATATAGATTGGATATATTTTTTTTAATTTTTCTATATCATCTTTTGCTTCCACCCATTGAGCAACTCTTGTTGGATGATAACTTAGTTTATGACTATCTATTGCATATACATCACTCATAATATTAGTTCCTTTTTAGTTTCTTCTTTTAGCTCTTGCATCAAACCATTAATAACTTCTAAACACTCTTTTGGATACTTTCCTACTGCTGTTTCTTCTGACATTTGAACACCATATATACCCATTTTCAAGCTATTATACATATCTATAACTTCTGGTATTGTAGGGACTGGATTATGTTCCATTGATTTTAGAAATTGTGTAGCTAAAAATATCTTTTTGTTATAAAAAAGTGCTTTTTCTATAATGAACTTTTGATACATTGGAACTTTGTTGAGTCCTATCTCTGTAGATAAATCTCCTCTATCTATCAAAATAAATTCAACCTCTTCTAATATCTCATTGAGATTATGAACAGCACTTAATGTTTCTACTTTTGAGATAATTTTACTATGTTTTATAAGTTTTTTAGCTTCTTGAATATCTTTAGCATCTCTTACAAAAGAAAGACCTATAAAATCTAAATCATACTTATTTGCTAATTCTATTAGCTCTATATCTTTTTCAAAAAGGAAAGGTATATCTTTATGAACACCACGAACATGCATCCCTTTGTTATTTAAAAGCCTACCCGTAGAATGTGATAAAAATGTGATATTTGCTATCTCTACATTAATACTTTCAATAGTAAATCGAAAGATAGAATCATTTGCCCAGACTTCATCACCAACTTTTAAATGTTTAAAAAAACTCTTATAATTCATTTGATTAAACGATAAAGAAAATTCTTTATTATTTTCTATATCTATATATCCATACTGAAAATTTGCTGTTCTTACTTTATTACCTGGTAAATCCATCAATATTTTAGCATCATTGATTTGTTCTTTTATCTTCAAAATATACTCTTCAATCTCACTAATTGTACCGTGAGCCCCATTGATTCTATATATATTTTTATCATCATGTATAGCTGTTAATGGTGTAGTATGTAGTAGTGAAGGACCTACTGTTGCTATTATTTTTTTCATTTTATAAACATTTCCTCTTTAAGTTTTATAATCTCTTGTGCTATCTCTTTTCTCATATATATTTTTGATGGTTCTTGAGAATTACTCAACATTTTTCTAATCTCTGTTCCACTTATCCTTACTATATCATCATGTGCACAACAATTTTCACTAACCATTTGTTCACAGATATTGCAATAATACGGTTCTTTTAAAAGTAAAAGTTCTATACCCAAATCGTCTTTTTCAATAATCTCTTTAGCTAAATCATGTGCTTCATACTTACCATAGTATTCACCAACTCCAGCATGGTCCCTACCTATGATAAAATGGGTACACCCAAGATTTTTTCTAATAATAGCATGAAAAATAGCCTCTCTTGGACCTGCATATCTCATAGGTGTTTTTAGTGTTTCAAAATATATATTTAGATTTTTATAATATATATCTATCATTTTTATATAGCCATTCTCAACAGCTTCTTCACTAAAGTCACCAACTTTTTTCCAACCAACTAATGGGTTTATAAATAATGCATCACAAAACTCTAAACCTATTCTATGAAGATACTCATGGGCACGATGAACAACATTTCTAGTTTGAAAACCAACTATACTGTTCCAACCTTTTTCTTTAAAATACTCTTTTGTTTTTATAGGATTTAAAACATTGTTTAATAATGATTTATCAAGTAATGTAGTGCTTCCACCTATTCTATAATTTCCTCTATTTAACTCTTTTTTAACACCTGGATGCTTTGCATCATCAGTTTTATAAATCTTTTTTATATCATCTTTATCTATTTTATATATATCTTCTATCTTTAAAATTGCTACATTTTTACTTTTATGTGTTAGTAAAAGTTCATCAAATTTTAAAACTTCTTTTACTAAAGAATCATCTATGTCAAAAGTGATAGGTATAGTCCAGACTGTTCCATCTGATAGTTTCATCTTATCAACAACTTTACGGTAATCTCTTGAATCCATAAAACCACATAACGGCTTAAAAAGACCAACTTCTATGTTGATTAAATCTTGTAGTGTTTCTTCATTAATTTCATACTTCAATAACTATATTCTCCCAATATGTTCTTTTAAAACCTCTAAGCTTTTTTCAATACTCATCTTTGATGTATCAATAATTAAGCTTGGTTCTTTTGGTTCTTCAAACTTTAAATCAACACCAATAACATTGTTACTACTATAAACATGTTCTTTGTTGTCAATATCTTTTAAACTTCTTTTTAAATATATCTCTTCGTAATTATTAAACTTAACTTTTGCAAAATCTCTTAATTCTTGAAATGGAGATATGTTACATACTATGGGGATAATTCCATTTTGTTCTAAAAGGTATGCACTTAACATAATTCTTTTTATATTAGCTATTCTATCCTCTTTTGTATAACCTAAATCATTGTTATAAAAATCTCTAACTATATCACCATCAATGATACAAGATTTTATATTTTTATCATTAAAATACTTTTTTATCTCATTACCAAGTGTTGTTTTTCCACTTCCACTTATACCCAACAACCATAAAACCATTAAGACTCCCTATAAAATTCTACAATCATTTTAGCTACATATTCTATCTCTTTATCAGTTATATTTGCAACTGGTAAAGTTAAAATTTCTAGTGATAATTTCTCTGTATTTTTTAAGTTATTTATCTGCTTTTTAAATGGTTTTTGATTATGAATTAAAACTGGATAATGTATTTTAGTTTCTACACCATTATCAAGTAAATAAGCAGATAATTTATCTCTATGTTGAGCTTTTATGATGTAAGTATGGTATGTATGAAAAATATCTTTTCCAACATCTATAATTTCTATATTTTTTATCTCTTTTAACAACTCATTATAAATCTTTGCCACTTCTCTTCTTCTAGCTATAACCAAATTTAGTTTGCTCAAACGGTATGATAAGATGGTCGCATTTATACTGCTTAATCTCGACACTCTACCCACGATATTTTGAGTATCTCTATCTACTAAACCATGGTTTCGTACTTCTTTTATATAGTTACAGATTTTTTCATCATCAGTTATAACTATACCACCATCTGTTACACCAGATAAGTTTTTTAAAGGATGCAATGAAAAACAACCTACTTTTCCAAAAGTTCCTGTTTTTCTATCTTTGTACCTTGAACCTATACTTTGTGCAGCATCTTCTATTATTTCTAAATTATACTTATCAGCGATTTGTTGTATTTTTTGCATATTGCAAACATGACCCATAAGATGAACTGGCATAATTGCTTTGGTTTTATTTGTTATGGCATCTTCTATTTTTTGTGCATCTATTAGCAAGTCATTACCTATATCTACAAAAATAACTTTAGCACCAACCTCAACAATAGAATTTGCTGTAGCTATAAAACTATTGGAAACTGTAATAACCTCATCACCATCACCTATACCTAAACTCTTTAAAGCAAATATCAACGCATCTGTACCAGAATTTAAAGCAACAGCAAATTTACTACCACAATATTTAGCAAATTTATCTTCAAAATCTTCAACTATACTTTGAGAGATAAAATTACCACTTAAAAAAATCTCTTTTAATTTAGGAGAAATCTCTCTCTCATACTCTTCCTCACTAATCCCTAAGTCCACATATTTAATCATCTAAATTTCCAAAATATTTTTTATAATAAAAATCTAATTCATCTTTATACTGTTCTTTTATAAGATTTTTATCATTTCTATAACTAAGTTTTGGAAGATGTTTTTCTTTATATACTAAATCTATGCTATCATTTTTAACAAAAGTATGAAACTTATTTACAACATCAAAACTATCACCATATATATCTTCATAATCTACACTAATTATATCTTCAACACTAAAACTATCCAACATAGCATCTATCTCATTTTGTATCGATTTTACTTGAAAAACTATTTGTTCTATGGGATTTTTTATTTTTAATATTTCATCTATATTTTTTGGTGGATGTCCATAAAACTGATTTATATCATCATATCTGCTAAGTCTTGCATTTATTATAGAATTACATATAAAGTATAAATCTCTTGTTAGATTAATCATTTTAATATTTGGTATATTATTTTTCAACTTAACTAAATTTGACATAGCATAGATATTATCCACAATTAACGGTAATTTTTTATACTCTGTTATCTCTTTTAAATTAGTTTTTAATTCTCTATAGTTTATATCATCACTATAATGTTCATCCCCAACAAGATTAAGTTTATCTTTCCAAAACCATCCCCACTCGTGTGGTTCATTTATCCCATCTGTATTTCCATACTTCGATAAAAAGTTACTTTTAAAATTTTTATCTAAAACATCTTTTTCTAGCTCTAAACCCTCGAGGTGTGAATCATAATATTTTGCTAAAAAGTTACTTACATAACCGATATGTAAATTACTTATAATAAGTTGTTGAAAAAGTGCAGAAGCACCTCTAGGTTGTGCAACAATAAAATATACTGGTTTTTGCATCTTAATTAACCTTTTATATAAAATTGGTATGTTGTTGTTTAGATACACTCTCAGGATGTAAAATATCTTCAACTAAATTATTTAGTTCATGGTATCTACAACCTGCTGGACATTTACTCAGGTCTAATTTATCCGATAGATTTGAAATATTACTCTCTATTTTATCTAAGTCATCTGTAATCTTACCCACACTAACTCTATGTGGACCACAGTAAATAATCTTATCATCCTCATAAATATTTACATTAAAAAAACCAGCTACACAAAGCTTATAGTCAAATATAGTATGTTCTTGTTCATGAGATAAAATCTGATGTGGACGATAAAATATAGAAAAATTATCATTTTCAAATTCACTTTTAATCTTTTCTACCACAGGCATAATTAATTCATAAGTTAAATTATTTTTTTCAATATTTTCACCAACACCACCACGATTAAAAACTGGTTTTACAGAAAAGTAATCAGCTTTAATCTCATAAGAGATTTTTGCACTATTATACAAATCATCCAAATTTTTATGATGTGTCGCATATTGAACACCAACTGTTGGTATTTTATCTTCTCGTTTTTCAATAATGCTTTTAGTATTTTTGATAATCTTATCAAAATGATTATTTACATCGTGCATATAGTTATGAACTTCTGTACTTCCAGCATCAAGACTAATCCTTATCCAAGTAAAGTACTTTAAAACTTCATCTTCAAATCTATCAAGAAGATAGCCATTTGTAAACATAGCTTGTTCTATACCCATACTTGCTATCTTAGTAACTAACTCTTTAAATCGTGGATATGCTGTTGGTTCACCATTACCTACATAAGTTATAGCCTTTAATCCTCTATCTTTTGCTTTTTCCAAAAAAGATATAATTTTGTCGAAATCTAGTAAATTAGCATTGTCTAACTGATACTCATACGCAGTACACCAAAGGCATTTATGATTACAAAAATTACCTAGACTTATGGTTGCATGAACTGGGAATATAGTCGTGTTATTTTTAATAGCCATTATATTTTCTGGATGGTACATTATTTTCTCAAATGATAAAAAGTTCATTAATTTTCCTTTTAAATTTTTAAATTATTTATATGGTTTTTTTTCTATATTTTGGAAAAAAATCATTTTCTTGATTCTTAGTTTTTAAAACTAATTCATCATAAATCTCTTGATTGTATATTTTTTTACCTATATAAAAAGGAACTCTGCTAGTAGAAAATTCACTTTTATATTGGTAAAGTCCATCTTTACCACCACCTAAGAAAAACAACTTCTTAGAAGAACTATAATAATCACTCACTAATTCAAAAAGTAGTGAATTAAAACCAAATCTTAGATAATCAGATAAAGTACCACCTAAAAAATAATATATATTTTTATCATCTTCAATTATAAATAAACTTGTAACAATTTTATTTTTATATTTTATACTAAATATTTTACCAAAATAACATAGGTCATATAATATTGCTTTATCAAATTTAAAATACTTATGAGCATCTAGCCTATCCATAGACTCAATATATACTTTATAAAAATTATCTATATTATCATCTATAATAAACTCATAATCTTCTTTTTTAGCTTTTTTTATGTTTCTTTTTTTTCTTTTTGAAAATTCATCTGTATATTCATTTTGTAAATCTATAACTATATGTTCTTGAAGTTTTATAACATCTATATAGTTTTGTATTATCTCATAATTTTGTATTATTATTGGATTAAATCTAAAAAAAGATGAAATTATATTTTCTTTTTTACATTTTTTTTCAAATACTAAAAGACCTTTTTTTAATACAGCCTCATCAGTATAATAAAATCCACCATAATCAAAAGGTGTTATAATGTCAAAATATTTTTCTTTTTCTAATGAAAAGATACTATCAGCTATATCTCGCCTAATATATTGAAAAGAAAAAGTTTGATTATTTTTAGTAAATTCGAAAGTTTCTAATACCCCATCATCGAACTTAGAAACTATTTCTCCCCATAAAGGATTAAAAGAATAACTATTTTTATATTTTTTATCCATAATTACACTCTAAAATTTAAATTATTTTTACTTGCTATAAAAAAATTATTTTTTATATTTTCTTTATTATACACTAGTTCTTGATTTGTTTGTATATCTATTAGTTTACACCCTGCTTCATTTGCTATGATATGTGTAGCTGCTGTATCCCATTCTTTTGTTCCATTTAATCTTGGGTAAACATCTATCTCACCCTCAGCTAACTTACATATCTTTATAGATGAACCAAACTTTTTTATATTTTTTATATTATATTTTTTAAAAAAATCTTTTGTCATTGTAGTGGAGTGAAAGTTACTATCACTTCCTATTAAATCTATTCTATTTGAATTATTGTAAATCTTAACACCATTTTTATATGCTCCATCACCTTTAGAAGCATAATATATGTCACCACTTATTGGGATGCAAACTACCCCTAGTATAGATTTGAATTTTTCAATTAAAGCTATATTTATTGTAAATTCCCCATTTTTAACTATAAAATCTTTTGTACCATCAAGTGGGTCTACTAACCAAAACTTATCCCAATTTTTTCTTATCTCATACTCTACTGGTGATTCTTCTGTAACTATGGGATACTCAGATATTTGTTTTAAACCATCTATAATGATTTGATTTGCTATTAAATCTGCTTTTGTTAAAGGTGAATTATCATCTTTAACTTTTATATCAAAATCTTCACTATTATAAATCTTTACTATCTCATCACTCGCTTTTTTTATTATCTCAATCACTTTTTGTATCATTAAAAAACTCTCTTTTCAAATTTAGTTGTTATTTAACCTCTTCACAAACAAGCATCTCCCACCCATGAAAAATAAGTATAACTTTTTTAAGAGTTATACCTTTACTAGTATAAGTAGTTACAAGAGTATCATCTTCATACTTGTTTAGTTGTTCTGTAGCTTCTTGTTTTAGTTTCTCTATGGTTTGTTTGTCTGCTTTATCTGATAGTTTTATATACTTAAACTCTAAAAGCCCTATATGTTTAACATAAGGGTTAAAAGGTTTTATAAGTAAATCTGCAAACCCTTTGTTTAGTTCTAATTCACTCTTAACTATGTAGTAAGGGCTTAGAGATAAGTAAGCCATATACATAGACTTTACACTTTGTTCTTTATAGATATAATCCCTTATACCAGTGTTCTCTTTTATCATCTGTGCTAAGTATCTAAATATCTCTAAACTACCCTCTAATGCCAATGCCTCAAAGTACATTTCTAGTTTATCGGTATTTAGTTTAAACACCTTTTCTAAAGCAAGAGTAGACCTTAAAAAGTCTATATCTATCCTTTTTACTGTTTCATTAGGTATTTTTAGATTTAAACTCAATCCTGCACTATCTATAGTTACAAGCCCTAAGTAAAACATAAGAGATTTAAAGTTATTTGTTTGTTCAAGATTTAAGGCTGAGAAGTCTTGAACAAGGTTTGGAACTGAAACAGTATCTCCGGCTATTAGTGTTTGAAGTGTTTCAAAGTTTCCGTTTAGTTTTTTGTTAGTATAGATAATGTTTCTAAGTTTAGAGTAGTCACTCCTTACATTTATATCTATCATCTCTTTTGGGAGTTTGTTGTTTTTTTGATATTTATTTATGAAATAAAGTATCATATCTGTGTTAAACACTTTTTGGTCTGTATCTTCACTAAAGTTATAGTTATTATACCACTCTCTTAATATATCTTTATCAATATCTAGTTTATAATAATCAAGTATCTCATCTAATTCAGATTCATTAAAACCTATCATATCGTTTAAATCTGCATCAAGAGATATATTGCTCCCTATGTTAAACCCACTTGTTACATCAAACATAGTCATTGGGGTTACGCCTGTTATAAACATTCTTTTTAAGGGTGAATCATTACCACTTGTAGCTGTTTTTAATACAGTAAAAAACTGTTTAAAAGATGCTGTTTTTTCACTTACTAGACCTAGGTACTCTGTTTTTTCTCGTAAAAGAAGTTTATTTGCGAAGTTGTCGTACTCGTCTATAAGTATCATTAACTCTAATTTATTCTCTTCTGCATAAGTGAAAATATTGTTAAATAAAATTATTGGGTTATCATCTTTTTCAATAGCTAAGTTATACTTTTTAATAAAAGAGTTCATTTTTAGAATGAGATATTGCCTAAAACTATCCTCAACATCATTAACATCAATTCCACTAAAATCAAATCTCATTATAAGATACTTATTAGCAAGTTTAGTTGTATGTTTACCTATGTAAGTATCACCAAACATCATCTCAAAATCATCTTGATAATATTTATCATAGTAGGCTTCAAGCATAGCTATAAAAAGAGATTTACCAAATCTTCTAGGTCTTAAAAAGATTAAAAACCTTTCATTTAGATTTTCAAGTTTCTCTATAAACATAGTTTTATCTACATAGTAGAAGTTTTCCTCTTTTATGTTTTTATAGTCTGCTTGTCCGTAAGGTATCTTTTTCATAGTGTTTGCCTAAAGTAAAGTTGTAAGATATTCTATCTAAAAGAAGATGATGGGTTTATGATATTGAGAAACTATGTATCTAATGCTAAACATTTGCATAATTTTCACTATTATAGATTTTAAGTATCTCTTCACAAACAAGAATCTTCCGCTCATAAAAAAGCTATTTATAACTTTCATATCTTCCTTGAAAAGGGATTTGGAAAGTATTATTTAATGTCTTTTCATAAATAACAAAAATACCTAATGTCGTCTTTATATCTATTGTTTTCATTAAATTATTTAATTTTGACAAATCATCTAACTCTTCCAAAGCATAATTATTTATATCTTTATGTCTAATACCTATATATTTAATATGATAATTATTTATTTTAGCTAATGATATAAAAAAATTTGGCTGATAATTATAAAGACCATGTTCTAATGCACCTTGAATTGGTAATGAATGTATCATCAAACCATTTTTATTACATAAATTATGGATGTTCTTAAAAACAAGATATTGATTAAATATATGTTCTGCAGTTCCAAAATTTGTCACTACATCAAATGTTTTTTTATACTTATATTCTATTTGAATATCAAAATTAAAATCATATTTCATAGCATTATGAACTCCATCTGGATCTATAAAAGCAATATTATTAAATCCTAATCGTTCCCATAATATTTTTGAATTTATTCGATTTTTTTCTATATTATTCAACCAATCTATATTATTTAAATTTAAATTTAAAACTTTAAACATACTAAGCGCTAAATCTATATTTTTATTTTCTATTAAATCAAAAGATCCTATATTAATAATAGAGTTTTTACCATCAAATAAATTCATATCTTGGATTAAATTTATATAATTACATACCATTATTGCTCTTGCATCATTTTTCAACAATTTATTCATTAATTTATTATTTAAAGATTGTTTTCTTTGCATTTGTGCTACATAGTTATTTTTATCTGAAAAATCATTTGTTTGAATATCTATAACACTACGATGACGACAATGAGTACAATTCAAACAATCTTTATTCATATTCTCTGTACTATTAACACCATTTCTAAACTTTTTCATTTCTTCAGAATTCCATATATCTAATATATTTGTTTTAAAAAAATTGCCAATAGGCTTTAATGCTACTGGACATGGATAAACATCGCCATTTGGTTGTATAGACAATCTATACCATGGCATATTACATTTTTTATGTCCCAATTCTTTAGTATCTTGTTGATTTTCAATAATTGAACCACTTTGTAAAATAAATTTAACATTCCTTTGTGATGCATACTTTATAGCTTCTTGAGTAACTTTTGTGAAATATTTTGGATTTTTCATAGGCATCAAATCTACCATTTCTTTAGAAAAAGCTTTAAAAGATGTTACTTGAAGACCCTCTTCTATATTATACTTATCTACTAAATCAACAGCTAATTTTAATTCATCTATTGAATCTAATAAACCAACTGTAGAGATTCTTAAAATTGGATATTTAGTATTTCTTTCTTTTTTTAGTTTATTTATATATTTTATATTTTTCTTTACAATTTCAAATTTATCTACACCCATATTTTTCTTATAAGACTCATTTGAAAAACCAGTTATTGAAATTGTTAAGTATGTTAACTTTCCAACTATAGATTCAATGATTTCTTCACTTAAAAGAATTCCATTTGTTGAAAAGTAACTTTCTATATTTAAAGATGAAATCTTTTTAAAAATAGGCAAAAATTCTTTACAGGTTAATGGTTCATATTTACTAAATAATGTAATAGATTTTAGATTTTTTAAAATATTATCTAATGATAAAAAACTATCCAAAGTAAATTCAGCAACTTCCTTTGGGTCAAAAAAACTCAGATGACAAAATCTACATCTAATATTACACTTACTACTTAAATCTAAATCTATGTGTACTGGATAATCATTCATTTAATTCCTTTATTATTATATCATCTATAGGTGATAACCAAATAGCATCACATCCTAAATTTTTTGCTTTATCTAACATAATTTTACTATTTTGTAAACTTCTTGACATAGATGGAGTTGAAAAAACTTTCACATCATTATTATGAAAAATATCTAATAAATTTTTTGTTATAAATTTATTTTGAATATGTATATTCTTTATCTTGAAGTTTATACAATCTAAATTTTTTTCATTTTCTATCTGTTTTAAATATTCTCTAGTACAATTTTCACTTAAATCAATATCTACATCCAAAATATCTTTAAACCTTTTAGCTTGTTTTATATCTGAACACATAAGCGTAATATTTTTATTTGAAATATTTATAAAATTTTTTGTATATTTATCAAATATATCTATTTTTATAGATAAAGGATCAATCTCTGAACCTACAAAATAATCTTTGTGATAATTACATCTAATATCCAATAAGAAACTTTGATCAGGAAATAATAACAATAATTCATCTAAAGTAATAAACTGATATTCTTCATCTAAAGAGTTTAATTCTTTTAATGTTAAATTAAATATCAATTCTTTAATACCTAATAATCTATCAAGAGTAAAATCATGAAATAGTACAAGTTTATTGTCTTTTGTAGGAACAATATCTATTTCTATAATAGCATCTTTCGTTAACTCTCTTATCTCTTTTATCCCAGATATTGAATTTTCTTGAGAGTATATATTTGTACCTCTATGAACAATTAATTTCAAAATTTACCTTCAAATATTTTATTAGCACCATAGAGGAAACTTTCTCTAAAACTCAAAATACTTTTTAATATTTTTTTATATCTTTTTTGAGATATATTTATAATAACATTAAAGTCATCAATATCTGAATTATCAAAAACTAAACCTAAATTGTATTTTTTTACATAGTATGCTAAAGATTTCATCTTTGAATTTACAATCATAGGGATACCAGCCTCAAGATAAAAAGCAAACTTACTAGGTATAGCATATTTATTTAAGTACTCATTTTTAGTTGTATACTCTAGTAAAAAGAAAGCAAAATCAAAACTACTGATAACAGATGAATCTAACACTTCACCTTTTACTAAATTAAAATACTTATTAAATTTATTTTCATATAGTACATCTCTATAAGCTGTTTTTTGTTTTAAAATACTATTATAATAACTTGGGATAGTTACAATACTTGTAGATATATTTTGTTTAGAAAATTTACTTACAGCCCTAAGAACACCTTTACCTATAAAAAACTGTTCAGGAAATGAACTAGGTGCAAATGAACCAGCTATAACTATATTTATAGTTTTATTTTTGTCATATACTAAAGATTTATTATTGAAATTTTCCTTATTACAGTATTCAGGGAAAAATATAAATTTATTTTTATCTACATTATATTTTTTAGCCCATATTTTTGATTGTTCTTTTGTAAAATGAGAAAGTATATATTTTGCATTTTTAAATATATACTTTATAGCTTTAAAATCATCATTATGATTTTCAAATATAAACTTATACTCTTTCTTTGTAGAAAAATTCCAATCTTTTATATTCACAACTACATTATCAAACCTTTTTACTAACCTTTTGGCAAATGGATAAGCTAACATCCAACTTCTATGAAAAATCATACTTGGATTTAGTTTTTCAATAGTCTTAAATATCTCTTTTTCATCTTTTACATTTATAACTTCATCTACATAACCACCATTGTCAAAGTCACCATCTAATTTTTTGTTATCAATTTTGACTATTATAGTTCTAATGTTTTTAATAGTTTTAAAATATTTCGCAATTCTATGTATAGAGAAATCTTGACTTCTCATCCAGCCATTTGGTGGAACCATTACTATTGTCTTTATATCTTTCATCTTAACACCTTTTTAATCAAAACATACTAAAGATAATATATTTTTTTCTTTAATTTTTTTACTAAGAAGTGTATTTTTAATACCACTATATGAACCATAAGATATAGATGGAGATAGTAAAAAGACTGTATCATCATCAAATGAAGAAAAATCATAAGTTTCATGGTTTTGTATAAAACCATCAAAATATTTAGTTCCTTGCTTATTCTCATCTCTATCAAAATAATAATCAAATTTTAAATTATCATAATCTTCTTCTAAAAACTTTTTAAGTATGGTTGTTAATTGAACTTCTGGTGTAGAAGGGATAAGTGCAAATTTTTTATTTTGTTTTAGTAACTCTTTTAATTTTTCTATATTATTTTGTATATATGCAAAATCATCTACAAAAATTTCATGGCTAAATAAATCAAATCTTTGATTACAATTTCTACATCCTAATTTAAATATACCACCTATAGATTTATGCATATTTGAGTATGTGATTGTCTTTTCACAATGTGGACAAAGTACATCAAACTCATAAAGATTTCCTTTTAATTTATCTTCTCCAATCTTTTCAGATTTTAAAATATTTGCCATTATCATCTGACTTGCTGCTTTATTTCTAACAACATTTGCCATCTCTTGATACTCTTTATCATCCATTAAAGTTAAATTCATAGATGGGCTACCCTGTTGAATAAAAGAGAGTCTATCTTTTATAAGTCCATCAGCTACTGCTTTTAAATAAAGTGGTGTTCCAGGGTAAGGTTCTATCAGCCCTAGATTTATTTGATAATCTTGATGCTTATCCCACCATTGTAATGATTGTTCGTATGTTTTTTTACTCTCTATGCTATCTCCAAAGATAAGATTACCTTGAATCCCTATTTTATTTTCTTTTGTAAGAGCTAAAGCTGTTTCTGTTTTATGGATTTTTAGTTTTTTCTTCATACTTTTTAAAACTTCATCACTAGCACTTTCTATCCCATAACTAATATAAAAAAGCCCAGAATCTTTCAGCACTCTAAGAGTTTCATCATCAACATCATCTACACGCATCTGTGCTATCCACTTTAGGTTGTACTTTTTAATTCGTTTTGCAAACTCTAACATTCTTTCTTTATTTACAGAAAAAAGCTCATCTAGTATAGCAACCATATTAATCTGATACTCTTCAATAAGAAAATCAATCCATTCAAAAAAGTAATCTAAAGTATTAACACGATATTTTTTACCCAATGGATGATAACAAAATGTACAACTAAAAGGGCAAGAACGAGTGGAAATAACAGGTAATACACGAGGATTATCAAAAGGATACATATAATAATCATCATTTGGTTTTTGCATATCAAGATATGTTTTAACATCAAATATCTCATAATCAGGAAATGGTAAGCAATCTAACTCTGCAATGCTATCACGCAAAGGATTAATAACTGTCTTTTCATTGTTATTATAAATAATACCCTTGATATTTGTAACATCTTTATTTTTAGTAATAGCATCCATTAATTCAACTATAGTCTCTTCACCCTCTTGAATAACCCCATAATCAAGATTAAAATCATTATAGATTAACTGAGGTTCACTACTTAGTAAACCACCACCTATAATAGTTATAATACTACTATCGTATTCTTTTGCTGTATCGATTATCATTTTTACTTTATGATAATGAGCAGAAAGACCTCCTGTAGCTACTATCTTGATATCATTCTTTTTTATTGCTTCTCTAATAGCTTCTGGTTCATTTTCTCTTACATGATTAAGATTTAAACCAAAAAGTTTATATCCATTCTTTTTTAACATTGCAGATATATATGCTAAACCTAATGGAAATTCATAGTATTGACCGTAAGTTTTTTTATATTTTGGAGCAATAAGTAAGATATTCATAATAATATTCCTTAATCTTTTAAGATTTTATTTAGTTTCTTATAATTATTTTCAAATGTATAAGTTTTTCTAAATACATATAAATTTTCTATCATTTGATTGTATTCTTTTTGAGTAATTTTCAAAATATTAGTTAAATTATTTAAATCATTATTTGAAAATACAATTCCAATATTATGCTTTTTAACTATATGTGAGATTGCTTTAAAATCTTTATTAACTAAAATAGGTAATGCAGACTCAAGATAAAATGCAAATTTACTTATAATAGCATACTCATAAAGTTCCTTATATTTGCCCGATGTTTCAAGTTCAAAAAAACCAAAATTGTAGTTGTTATTTTTATTGAAAAATAAAGTCTTACCTTTTACTAAGTTCATTCTTTTGTTAAATTTATTTTCATATAACCAATCAAAATATAAGTTTTTATTACCAAAAATAGTATCATAAACTGTATTTGGTAAAACAAAATCTACATTTATCTTTTGTTTAGTTAATTTTAAAATAGACCTAATATGTGACTTCCAAGGAAAAAGTTGTTCAGGATAACTTGTTCTTGATATCATACCTGCAAAAACTAACTTAATATTTTTATAATCATAATCCATATTTTTATATATAAAATTTTCTTCATTACAATATTCAGGAAAAAATATAAATTTATTTTTATTTACATTATATTTTTTAGCCCATCTTTTTACTTGTTGTTTTGTAAAGTGAGAAAGTATAAATTTTGCATTTTTAAATATATATTCTACACCTTCAAAATCATCATTATGATTTTCAAATATAAATTCATACTCTTCTTTTGGAGCAAAATTCCAATCTTTTATATTTACAATCACATTATCAAATTTTTCAACAAGCTTAGATGCAAAAGAATAAGTTAACATCCAACTTCTATGAAAAATTAGATTTGCATTAAGTTTCTTAACTGTTTTAAAAAGTTCTTCTTGACTTGATACATTTATAACTTCATCTATATAGTTTCCATTATCAAACTCTGTATCTCGTTTTTTATTATCTATTTTTACAATTACTGTTTTAACATTTTTAATATTTTTAAAATATGTTCCAAGTCTATGAATTGAAAAATCATGCCCAACCATATTACCATTGGGAGGTATAAATATAACTAATTTCATAATAACTTTTGAAAAATTGTTTTTAATAATTCTTCTTTATATCCTCTAACATTAAGAACCCACTCAATTCTTGTAAAACCATAAAATTCATTTGCATCTAATGATACATCTATTTTATAATTTTTATTTGTTACTTTATTATATATATTTTCATATACAAACCTAGTGAAACTTTTTTCAACTTGTGAAATATCAGAATCAGAAATATTCAATTTTTCTTTACTAGTGTCAAAAAAATTGATAGCTAAACTGTCATGTTCTTCGATGCTATAATATAAAATATCTGCTATATAAAAAATCTTATTTGAATATTTTCTTATATTTTTAAAAAAGCTTTCATAACTTCTATTATCTACCATCAATTCTATTTCACTAGCAACATCATAAATATCTTTAGGTATTATAAATCTACATCTATCTAACTCATTTTTAAATATTTCTTGCATTCGTTTTTTATCATCATCATTAAAATAAAATATTTTAAATGTTAATTGTGGAAATCTTTTATAAAGTTCTTTTATATAACTGGTATATTTATCCCCCTGTAAATTTGTAGAAGAAACAAAAAATCCAACAGAATCTTTACAATATAAATTTTTAATCTTATCTTCATCAACATCAACCAAACTATCCAAAAATTTAAACTCATTAACTTTAAGCTCATTTAACCTAAGCCCTCTTTTAACTGCAAAAAGTTGAGCATTTATCCCACCTGCTAAAGAAAATAACCAATATT
>Ga0256837_1001256_pt1 | contig 17932 bp, 16 predicted proteins | sample 4562384metaG_FD_185976 | JGI IMG/M metagenome (GOLD analysis project Ga0256837, IMG submission 185976) | Hydrothermal vent microbial communities from Guaymas Basin, Mexico - 4561-384 | ecosystem: Environmental > Aquatic > Marine > Hydrothermal vents | place: Mexico: Guaymas Basin | collected...
ATTGAAAAATATAGTGAATTTTCTTTGGTAGTTATTCCTACGAATGTAAACAGTCTCGGTGTTTCACTTATCTGTGATTTAGATGAAGATGAAGATATTAGTAATGTTGTTGCATATAATGCTGAGGGTGACTTTGTTATTTCATCTCTTAAAGGTGCAGATTTAGCAGTTCCAGCACTTAATCAACAAGAGGGAACAGTTGTTAATATTGACAATCGTGTTCTTCCACTTAATGTTGCTTTATCATTTGATGGCTTTACGCTTAATAATTTGGCAATTAAGTTGGGTGTAGTCAAAGAAAATACAGTAGAATATACAAAAGAGTTGACTCCACTATCTGGGTTTAAAGCTATCGACTTTGATGAGTTAGAAAACTTTTTAGATAGAGAGGGGAATGATACACGTGGTTACCTCCTAGATGAAGTAACTTGTGAAGCGAATGCTACTCTTGAAGAGATAGCTGATTTACCTGAGTACAATGGTGTGGTGATTTATCACTCAAACCCAGTACTTCAGTTTAATGCATATACAAATGTAACTTCTCAGTTAGAAAAAGATAGAACATTAAGAGGTTCTGCACAGTTTAGCTCTGCTGCAAGAATTTCTGATGGTGATACGATAGAGATAAGTTTCGGCTCATCTACAATTACAAGAGTATTTAAGTTAGACGAAGAATTAAAAGGAACAATAGCGCTCAATCCTACATTTGACATAAATGTAAAAGATGGAAGCTATAAATTTTTAAAATCCAAAATAGTGAGAAAAGTATAATGAGTAATATTACTATAAACATTGATGGTAAAGAGATTGTTACACAAGAGGGTGAGTTTTTACTTAATGCCGCTCGTGCTAATGATATTTTTATTCCAGCAATCTGTTATTTGACAAGATGTAGTCCTACTCTTGCTTGTCGTATTTGTCTGGTTGAAGCTGATGGTAAGCAGGTTTATGCTTGTAATGCCAAGGCTAAAGATGGAATGAATATTACAACTTCGACAGAAAACATCGAAAAAGAGAAACGTGCAATTATGGAAGTGTATGATGTAAATCATCCTCTTCAATGTGGTGTATGTGATCAGTCAGGTGAGTGTGAACTTCAAAACTATACACTTGAAATTGGTGTTGATTCACAAAGCTATACAGTAAAAGATGTAGATAGAAGTTCTCATGATTGGGGTCACTTACACTACGATCCGGGTCTCTGTATTGTTTGTGAGCGTTGTGTTACTGCTTGTAAAGATATGATTGGTGATAACTCTTTAAAAACTATAGCTCGTGGTGCTGATGCCTTAGATGCTGAGTATAAATCTGAAATGCCTAAAGATGCTTATTCAATGTGGAATAAACTCAACAAATCAGTTATCGGTTTAACAAATGGTACAGATGTGTTAGATTGTACGTCTTGTGGTGAGTGTGCAGCTGTTTGTCCAGTTGGTGCACTTGTTGATACACAGTTTATGTATAAGACAAATGCATGGGAACTTACTAAAGTACCTGCAACTTGTGGACACTGTTCTGCTGGATGTCAAATAACTTATGATATTAAACATGCAAGTATTGAGAATCCAGAAGATAAAATCTACCGTGTTATGAATGAGTGGAACTATGTATCTTTATGTGGTGCTGGGCGTTATGGATATGACTACCAAAATGCAGATGTAACTAAGGATGAAGTGGCGTTTGAAACTGCTGTTGAAGCATTTAAAAAGGCTGATACTATTAAGTTCACTAGTACTATTACAAATGAAGAAGCTCATATCTTAGAGAAGCTAAAAGATAAATTTGGATATAAACTTGTAAATGATGAAGCAAAATCTTTCCAAACTTTCTTAAAAGATTACTCAGAGATTAGTGGAACTACACTTTACGGTAGTGACTTAAAAGAGTCTATGAACTCTAACTTTATTGTAAGTATTGGTACAGCTATCAAAACTGACAATCCAAACGCTAGATACTCCCTTAATAACTCTCTTACAGTAAATAAAGGTGCAGCACTCTATTTCCATCCAGTTGCTGATCCAGTTGTAGATGGTATGAGTAAAAATCTTTTGAGTATTAACCATAAACCTCTTCAAGAGGAGATGGCTCTTTATCTAGTGCTTGATCTATTTGCTGATAAATCTAAGTTACCAACTGATATAGTTGAGTACTTAGCATCTTTTCACTCTCCTAAAACTGTAACAGTTACTGAAACTATTAAAGAGAAAGTAGTTACTATAGTTAAAGAGATGAAACTGAATGAAGAGACAGGTGAAGAGGAAGAAGTTGAAGTAGAAAAATCTAAAATGGTTCCTAAAAAAGTAACTAAAGAGGTAGAAGTTGATGATAATAGACTTCTTTCACTCCTTGGAATTAAAGATGACTTTGCTACAGTTTTTGAAAAAATGATGAAGAAAAAAGATAGTTTTTCTATGATCGTAGGAGCTGATCTTTATAATCATCCAAACTCTAAAAACTGTGCTCGTTTAGTTGCACTGATTGAGAAATACTCTAAATTTGAACTTGTAATGATTCCAACTCTTACAAACACTCTTGGGGTAGCACTAATCAATGAGCTTAGTGAAACTTCAGGCGAGTATGTAGTAGGTTATAATACTAAGGCAGACTTTACACTTTCAGCACTAGGTGATGGCGATATTGATATGCCAGCAATCAATCAACAAGAGGGAACACTTACAAGTATTAACAAGCAAGTTAATCCTACAAATGCAGCTCTTGGATATGGTGGTTATACACTGAATGATATTGCAAATGCACTAGGATTAGATGCTGAAAATACTATTGACTATACAAAAGAGTTATCAGTAGATAAAGGCTTTAAATCTGAAAAATTCGATGATTTACCTGACTACTATACAAATAGTGGTGAAGAGATTCGTGGGTATAAACTTGAGAGTAAGTCTGTAAAAGTAACATCAGATGAGAGTGTATCTAAGATAGATGAGTCACTTGCATTAGAAAATGATATAATCTATTTAGCAAACCCTGTAAGACAGTTTACAGATTTTACAAATAAAACGACTAATCTCGATGAAATTAGTGGAGTTTACATGAGTGCGCAACACTTAGAGAGCTCAGAGTTTAATGAGGGTGACAGTGTTCGTGTTAAAACTCAAAGTGGAGAACTTACAGCGAAAATTGTAAGTGATAACAAAATTGCAGGTGATATTGTAGTTTTACCAACTTTTGATTCAAATCTCAACTCAGAAGCTTTAGTAAACGATTATCGTTTTGCTACAGCTTCGATACAAAAGGTGTAATATATGGATTCAGCATATTTAGTAGAAACGGTTATTAAAGTCGTTGTTCTTTTACTAGTATTTTCAGCTTTAGCTGGTATTGGTACATATTTTGAGCGTAAGATACTTGCATTTATGCAACGTCGTCTTGGGCCAATGAATGTAGGTCCTTTTGGACTTCTTCAAGTTGGTGCAGATGGGATTAAGCTTTTTACAAAAGAGGATATTATTCCTACAAATGTTATAGCACCTATCTTTAAAATAGCACCAGTCATCACTGCTGCTACTGCATTTATAGCAGCTGCAGCTATCCCATTTTTACCATCATTTACAGTTTTTGGATATGAAGTTCATCCAATTATTGCAGATATAAATGTTGGTATTCTTTTTATATTAGGTGTTATGGCTGTTGGTCTTTTTGGTCCACTTCTTGGTGGTATGGCAAGTGCAAATAAGTTCTCACTGCTTTCAGCTGCTCGTGCTGCTGCTGTATTTATCTCTTATGAGGTTGTAACAGGGCTTTCACTCTTAGCTCCAATTATGATGGTTGGGTCACTTTCACTTATTGATTTTAATAACTATCAGATTGAAAATGGTTGGATACTTTGGTCTCAACCTGTAGCATTTATTCTATTTTGGATTGCTGCATTTGCTGAAACTGGTCGTACTCCATTTCACCTTATAGCAAATGACCATGAGATTATTGATGGATTTGGTACTGAGTATTCAGGTATGAGATGGGGTCTATTTTTCATCGGTGAGTATGCAAATATGTTCTTTATCTCTTTTGTTATTCCAATCATCTTTATGGGTGGTTTTGGTGATGGTAGTGTTATAGGTGCATTAGCACTTCTTGGCAAAATGGCATTTTTCTTCTTCTTCTTCTTATGGGTAAGAGCTGCATGGCCAGATGTTAGACCAGATCAACTTATGTGGTTATGTTGGAAAGTACTTATGCCAATAGCAGTGATTAATGTTGTTATCACTGGCTTAGTGATGATGTTTTAAGGGATTATGATGGAACAATTTAATAATAGAAATGTAAGCGAGGGTGCTTACTATTTAGTAGATATTGAAGATTATCCAACTGATGGTTGGGGTAAGTTCAAACGTGTAGTTCAAAGAACTTTTAGAGGCGAGCTTTTTGTTGGTCTCTGGGTTGTTCTTCGTGAGATGATTAAGTTTGATATTCATACTATTTCATATCCTGAGGAGAAGATGCCTATTGGACCACGTTACCGTGCTATCCATGAGATGAAACGTCTTTGGGAGTCTGATACTGAGCGTTGTATTGGTTGTGGACTTTGTGAGAAGATTTGTATATCTGACTGTATTCGTATAGATACTAAGATAGATGAAAATTCTCGTAAAGAGGTAAGTGAATATACTATTAACCTTGGTCGTTGTATCTTCTGTGGTTATTGTGCTGAAGTTTGTCCAGAGCTTGCTATTACACATGGTGGTGAGTATGAGAATGCTTCTGATCAACGTGAGCACTTTGTAGATTATGAGCAGATGTTAACACCACTTGATACTATGAGAGCGAAAGCTCAAAAAGAGTTTGAAGGTTTTGGTGCTATTACACCACATGAAGATGAGCGTGTTAAGAAAACACCTCTATCATATTAAGGAGATTGGATTATGTTTGAAGCAGTAGCTTTTTACCTGTTTGCATTTTTAACGATTGCGATGTTTAGCATTACAGTTATGACATCACAAGCGTTATACGCACTCACTGCATTAGCAGCGGGAATGATTTTTATATCAGCATTTTTCTTTATTCTTGGTGCTGATTTTTTAGGTGCGGTTCAGATAATCGTCTATACAGGTGCTGTTATGGCACTCTATGCATTTGGAATGATGTTCTTTGATACAACTCGTGATGTTAAAGAGAAGAAGGGTAATAAGTTTATTATTATCGGTCTTTCAACTTTAGCTGCGGTAATGGTTGTAGCAATCTTTACTGCTCCATTGATTTCTACAAATATGACAGCTTTTTATCCTATGATAGAGGGTGCTGGAAATACACAAACGGTAGGTTTAGTTTTATTTACTAAATATCTTATTCCATTTGAAGTTGCAGCAGTTATGTTACTTGTAGCCATGATTGCAGGTATTGTTTTAGCTGGAAAGAAAATGGATTTATCTCTTACTCTTATGAATGCTGAAGAGATCGTAGAGATAGAAGAAAAAGATAAAAAGGTGCTTTCATGATGGAAATTGGTTTAAATCACTATCTCGTTCTCTCTACAATTTTATTTGCTATTGGTTTAGTAGGTGTAATGCGTAGAAAGAATCTTCTGTTGCTATTTTTCGCAACAGAGATACTTCTAAACTCTGTTAATATCGCATTCGCTGCGATTTCACACTACTATGGTGACTTAACTGGTCAGATGTTTGCATTTTTCGTAATTGCAATCGCTGCATCTGAGTTAGCCGTAGGACTTGGTCTTTTAATTGTATGGTACAAACGCCATGGAAACATAGATCTTGACACTATGACAAGTATGAGAGGATAAATTATGGAAATATATTTATATATCGCACTTTTTGCACCACTTGTTAGTTCTATGTTCTCGGCATTGTTTACTAACACACCAAAAAAACAATTTGTAGGGATAGTGGCTAGTTCACTTATTCTTACTGCATTTACTGCTAGTTCAATTCTTCTAATGCATATATTAGATGGTGGAGAGCCGATTCATGTTGAGATGATGACATGGATGGCGACTGGTAACCTCTACATTCCTTTTGGATTTGTAGTAGATCAAATCTCTGTAACTATGATGATGGTTGTAACTTTAGTTTCTAGTATTGTTCATATTTACTCTATAGGTTACATGGATCACGATAAGGGTTTCAATAGATTTTTCGCATGGCTTTCAGCTTTCGTTTTCTCTATGATGATTCTTGTTATGAGTGATAACTTCGCTGGTCTTTTCATCGGTTGGGAAGGTGTTGGTCTCTGTTCATGGGGTCTTATCGGTTTCTGGTTTCATAAAGAAGTTGCTACTTGGGCAGCGAATGAAGCTTTTATTATGAACCGTATTGCTGACCTTGGAATGTTAATCGGTATATTCCTTGTTTATTGGAATACTGGTTCACTTCAATATGACTTAGCATTCCCTGCAATGCAACATCTTGATACTGCTACTTTAACTTGGATTGGTATCTTTCTATTTGTGGGTGCTATGGGTAAATCTGCTCAGTTTCCACTCCATACATGGCTTGCAGATGCCATGGAAGGTCCTACACCAGTTTCAGCACTTATTCATGCTGCAACGATGGTAACAGCAGGTGTTTATTTAGTTATTCGTTCAAATGAACTCTATAGCTTAATTCCACATGTTGGACTTTTTATAGCTAGTCTTGGTGCATTTGTAGCACTATTTGCAGCTTCAATGGCACTTGTAAATCGTGATATGAAAAGAGTTATTGCATACTCTACACTTTCACAGTTAGGGTATATGTTCGCTGCTGCTGGTCTTGGAGCTTATTGGGTTGCACTTTTCCACCTTATGGCTCACGCATTCTTCAAAGCACTTTTATTCCTAGGTGCTGGTAATGTTATGCATGCTATGGATAATGAACTAGATCCATTTAAAATGGGTGGACTTAAGAAGGTTATGAAAGGGACTTGGATTATGATGACAATAGCATCTTTAGCATTAGCTGGTGTTGTTCCATTTGCAGGTTTCTTTTCAAAAGATACAATCTTAGAAGCAGCATTTGCTGAACACCATTATGTGATTTATGGAGTACTACTATTTACTGCTGGTTTAACAGCATTCTATTCATTTAGATTAGTTGCACTTATTTTCCATGGGGAAGAGCGTTACAAAATCTTTGGTATTCATCCACATGAAGCATATAAATTTATGTTAGTTGGTATGAGTCCACTTCTTATTCTTGCAATGATTGCTGGTGTATTCCAAGTTCCATTCTTTAATATGGTAGAAGAGATACTAGGTGCTACTGAGTATCATATTCACTCTCATACTACATTGTGGATTATGTTAGTTGGTACACAAGTATTTGTAGGTATTGCAATTATGTATGCTTACAAAAAATATATGTCACAACATAGTGTTCCTGATGGTACAAGCCCAATGGAAAATAGTTTTATGTATAAACTTTTAATTAACCAATACTATATTCCTTATGGTTATGAAGAGTATATTGTAAAACCTTACAATGAACTATCTGCTGTTTTATGGAAAGTAGATCAAAAAGTTGTTGATGCTACTGTTGATGGAATTGCAAATATATTCTATAGTACAGGTGAAAATACAAGAGATATGCAGAGTGGAAATTTATCTACGATGTTAAAATGGATGGTCGCAGGTACTGTTGTGTTACTATCATTCGCTGTAGTTTTTGGACTTGCAGCTAGATACTCTGATGAGATTCTTGCAATCTTATCAGGATTAGGAGTTTAGTATATGTTAGATCATATTTTAAGTATTTTAATTTTCTTTCCAGCACTCGCAGGGGTGTTTGGATTTATGATTCATAAAGATAGTATGCGTGCTTATGGTGTTGCTGTTGCAACTATTGAGTTCGCACTCTCTTTATTGTTATGGTATTCATTTGATAATGGTGTATCTGGTATGCAATTTATGGAGAACCTTCCTTTAATTCCATCTTTTGGTATTAATTACATCTTAGGTGTTGATGGTATATCCCTCTTTATTGTTATTTTAGCAGCATTCTTTACTATGATTGGTATCGCTTCTTTAACTGATACTCCAAATGTAAAAAATATGATAATCACACTTCTATTTTTAGAAATGACTATGATTGGTGTATTTGTTGCTCTTGATGGAATTGTATTTTATGTATTTTGGGAACTCTCTCTTGTGCCGATGTTATATATCATCGGTGCTTGGGGTGGTCCAATGCGTATCTATGCATCTGTTAAGTTCTTTCTTTATACTTTTACAGGTTCACTTGTTATGCTTGTTGGTATGTTATTTATGGCTTACTTCTATTACCAAGCAACTGGCGTTTGGAGTTTTGCAATTCTTGATTGGTATAGACTTATTCTTCCAGAGAGTTTTCAACTTTGGTTATTTGCAGCTTTCTTTATTGGTTTCGCTATTAAGGTTCCTATGTTTCCATTTCATACATGGTTACCATATGCACACGGTCAAGCACCAACAATCGGTTCTGTAATACTAGCGGCGATTTTACTTAAAATGGGTACATATGCATTTATCCGTTTTTCATTACCACTATTTCCTGATGCTTCTGTGTATTTTATGTATCCAATTGCAATTATTGCAATAATTATGGTTATCTATACGGCAATGGTAGCTTATGCTCAGAAAGATATTAAGCAAGTGATTGCATATAGTTCCATCTCTCATATGGGAATTATTATTATAGGTACTTTTGCACTCAATGTTGAAGGTATCTCTGGTTCAATATTTTTAATGCTTGGTCATGGTGTAGTAGCTGGGGCACTTTTCTTACTTGTTGGTGTTATCTATGATAGACGTCATACTAAAATGATGGATCAGTTTGGTGGTTTAGCACATGTTATGCCTAAATATGCAACTATCTTTGGTATTATGATGATGGCATCAGTTGGTATGCCTTTAACAATTAACTTTGTAGGTGAGTTTCTTTCTCTTCTAGGTTTTTATCAACAGTCACATATTTTGACACTTTTAGCAGGTGTAGGTATTATAGTAGGTGCTATCTATATGTTATCAGCATACAAAAAAATGTTCTTTGGTGAAGTTACGAAAGAGGAAAATAAAAATCTTCCAGATGTAAACAAACGTGAACTTATTGCTCTAGTTCCATTAGTTCTTATTACTATATGGTTAGGTATCTATCCTAAACCAATTTTAGGACCAATTAATAATTCAGTTGAAGCTGTTGTTCAATTAATGCACAATAAAGCTACATCTGAAGAAGCAAAATTAAGAATACCAAATGTTTCAGGTATTGTTATGACTAAAACTACTTCTGGGGAGGCACACTAATGTTAAGTCCTATAAATGTTTCTTTAGAATCACTCAATCTTATCACTTTAGCACCTATGTTAATTCCAATTATTGGTGCTTTAATGATTATTGTTATTGATTTATTTAAAGGGGGTCTTGATAAGACTCTCTATGTTGTTATGAGTATCTTATTTTTAGTATTAGATTTTGGAACACTTTTAGATTCGGCTGGTGTATTTAGTCAAGATGGTACATTAATGGGTGTATTTAATGTTATGCTTATTGATGGTTTAGCAATTCTTTCTCAATTTATTATTGTCGGAATTAGTATGCTTTTTATTCCATTAGCTATGACGAATAAGCGTTTCCATGAGTTTTCATATCCTGAATTTTTTGCACTATTCTTATTTATGATAGCTGGATTCCAATTTATGGTTTCAAGTGATAACTTAATTCTTATCTTTGTTGGTTTAGAGACAGCTTCTTTAGCTCTTTATACTCTTATCGCTATGCATAACCGTGACAAATCATTTGAGGCAGCAATTAAGTACTTTACTATGGGTGCTTTAGCAGCTGGTTTATATAGTTTTGGTGCAATGGTATTTTATGCACTAACTGGTTCAGTTGAAATCAATCAAATTGCTTCAGTTTTAGCAGCAAATAATTATGCAGATATTGGATATGTTCTTGTTGCTGTTGTCTTTATGCTTGCAGCATTTAGTTTTAAACTCTCCCTTATCCCATTTCATACATGGGCACCTGATGTTTATGAGGGGTCAAGTGCTGCGATGGCTGGTTATATGTCTATCGTACCAAAAATAGCTGCATTTGTAGTAGCTATGAGACTTTTTGAGTTCTTAATTCATAGTGGTGTGATTTGGTTAGAGATAGTACTATGGATACTAGTTGTTGTTACTATGACTGCGGCAAATATCTGGGCACTAGTTCAAACAGATGTGAAACGTATGCTTGCATACTCTTCTATATCTCATGCTGGTTTTGTAATGGCAGCTATTTTAATCGGTACAACTCAGTCAAATTCAGCACTGTTTCTTTACTGGATACTTTTTAGTTTTACTAACCTTGGTTCGTTCTCTATGCTTTGGATGTCTCGTCAAAAACAGATTCCAGATCATCAAATGTCAGATCATAGTTATGATAAATTTGCTGGTATGATAAAAACTGCACCAGTTGCAGCTTCTATTATGGCTCTTTTTATGTTAAGTTTAGCGGGTCTTCCTCCATTTGCTCTATTTTGGGGTAAATTATATTTAATTAGTTCTGCTGTTACAGGTGGCTATCCTGTGTTAGCACTTATTATGGCACTGAACTCTGCAATAGCAGGGTACTACTACATTAAATTAATTGTATATATGTTTATGAAAGAACCAGTTATTGGTAATGATGGACAGATGTATGTATCAAATGCAACACTTGCTTTAAAATCAATTATTGGTGTTGCAGCTGTGGGGACTATATTTGCTTTTCTAGCAATTAACCCACTATTAGAATTTATTACTGCTTTCGTTTACAACAGTGGTTATTAATTCTTAGAGGCTATAATGAGTAGAAGACATTATAGTGTTAGGGATATTTTGTCCCTAGAATCCTCTATCTTTACAAGGAGAGTATAAATTGTTAAAATGGATACTCTTCTTTACTTTTATCTCTCAACTTACTGCACTTGAAATATCTATTGATAGTGCAAAAGATGACTTCAAACGCTACTCAACTCTTAAATTAACTGATAGTTCACCTTTTCTTTGTCAAGCACATAAAGATGATTTTTTAGTGACTACAGAGATTATATGTGCATTTTCAAAAAAACCATCTAAGATAATTCAAAAACTACAAAATGATTTTTTCAAAGTGGATACATTTATAAAAAAGGATACCTATTTTATAAGAGTTAAACCAGATTTTAAAATAAAACTATTAGCCAATATATTTAATTTAACAGAAGATAATAGTACTTATAATGTAAAAGTAGTTATCTCTAAAAGTTGGACAATAATAGGCTACAAAGATAAACTTCCTCTTATAAACAATAGAACTAAACCAGATATAAGTATTAATTTTCCATTTTATATGGATACCAATAAATTACCATTTGTTGGAAGTTTAGATATTAAAGGAAATCCTGTATATATTAAAAAAGTGGGAGATGTGAAAGATTATTTAAAAGTAAAAAAATATTATGCTCAAAAAAATTATGAACAGTGTTTAAGTGTAGTAGAGGATATATTAACAGAGTATCCAAAAACTCTTTTTAAATCTGAATTGATTTATTACAAAATTAAAGTATATGCACAGCTTGAAGATTATGATAATGTTATATCAAATGCTAAAGATTTTTTAAGGGAGTACTCTTCTAGTGATAATGTAGCTGAAGTTTTATCCTTAACAGCTAAGGCTTACTCTAAAATAGGTCTAACTTCAGATGCTGATTACTTCTTTGATAGACTTTTTAGTGAACATGCACACTCCAAATTTGCTTATCTTGGTTATATCTATAAAGGTGAGTCACTAGAAGCATCTGGAGGGATGAAACCTGCTTTAAAATTTTACAAAAAAGCTCTCTACTCTACAAAAGATTTAGATGTGGCATCAGATGCTGCATTTCATATAGCAGAAGCGAGGTTTGATACATCTATAAAAGACTCCTCTAAATATATAGATAAAATAATAGAAGCTAAACCGAGTTATTTTGCTGAAAAATATGATTTATCTAAGACTCTTATGAACAGTTATGCCGATCAAAACTCCTATCTTACTGCAGCGAAAATTGCAGGAGCTTTACTAGATAGTATTAATCCTACATATGATGATTACGAGTTACTTTTGAGTGATAAAGCTTTATGGCTTGCTAAAACAAAAGAGAAGAAAAAGGCTCTCGTAGCTCTGAATAAATACATAAAAGAGTTCCCCGATGGTGATTATATAAATGCAGTAGATATAGCTAAAGATGGGCTTTTCTTTGAAACATCAGATGCAAACTCTACCGTGAAACTCAAAGAGTATAATAAACTGATAGAGACATACCCAAAAGATAGTATAGGGAAAAAAGCTATTTATGAAAAAGCTAAATTGCTTTTAAAAGAGAAAATGTATTTTAAGTTACTAGCATTTAAGAACACTCTATTAACTGTTGATGATGAGAAGTATCCAGATAGGGATGAGCTAATCAAAAAAGCAGCAATAGGAGTGATGGAAGTCTCTCTTAAAGCGAAAGAGTGTAAAGAAGTTTTAACTGTCTCTAAGGAGTACAATATAACACTCTCAGATAAGTGGGATGATGGTGTCTATGAGTGTGCTATGAAAGGTGGAGATTATAAACTAAGTAAAAGTATAGCTCAAAAAAATCTTAAATCAGATAAATTGCAAGAGAGAAAAAAATGGCTCTATAGATATATTCGTGTAGATTTTGCAACAGGAAATTATAGTGAAGTGATTGATGCGAGTAAAGATTTAATACTCTTGATTGAAGATGATAAAAACTCAAAGTATAAAGAGGTATATAGATATTTATTTGATACATATGATAGATTAGAGCAGAAAGAGAAAATGATAGATGCTATGAGTAAAATAGAAAAAGTATTTGGAGATAGCTACAAAGATATGGATAGATATGTCGCAGTTATGTCCATTGGTAGTGATTTAAAAGATGATACTATGGTTATAAAGTATGGTACTAAAGTGATGAAAATACAGAAAAAATCATCCTCTTATGCACAGAGCCCTTATGTTGAGTTTACTGTTTATCAGGCATATATGAATAGAGAAGAGTATGAAAAAGCCTTAGAGACAATTTCTGTTTTAGATGATGTAAAGATATCTAAAGAAGCACGCTCTCGTCAAAAGTATTTAAAAGCTACTGTATTGAGTAAATTATGGAGGGATTCTGAAGCTAAGGTTGCCTATAGTGAGTCTATTAAAGCCGACCCAGAGTCGGCATGGGCTAAGTTAGCTAAAAGTGCACAAGAGATATAGTCTCTTGTTTAATGAAAGAGTACTAAAGCCCTAAACAATCAGCTATAGTATAAAGACCAGCATCTTTGTTTGCAAGCCACTCTCCAGCACGAATAGCACCTTTTGAGAATGTATTTCTTGATGTTGCAGTATGGTTAAGTTCTAAAAATTCACCATCATTATAAAAACCTACAGTATGACGACCAACAATATCACCACCACGAATAGCCATAACAGCTATCTCATCTTCACTTCTCTCACCAATATTTCCATCACGTCCACTAATACGAACTTTATCAAGTTCTAAACCACGACCACGAGCAGCATGTTCACCAAGAGTAAGTGCTGTACCGCTAGGAGCATCTTTTTTATGTTTATGGTGCATTTCTACTATCTCAATATCAAAGCCTTTAAGAGCAGCAGAGGCTTGTTCTACGAGGTTATTTAAAAGTGCTACACCTAGACTCATATTTGTAGCATATAAAATAGGCATCATCTGACTTGCTTCTTTAAGAAGATTAAGTTGATGAGTATTGAGTCCTGTTGTCCCTATAACTAAAGGTTTTGGAGTACTCATAGCAGCTTCAAGAAGAGTTTCACAAGCATCAGGAAGAGAAAAATCTATTATCACTTCACTAGAATTTAAAAAAGCTTTCATATCAGTTGTGATTAAAACAGAGGGATCTATAGAAAAATCTAAACTCTTTCTGACATAAACGCTACTTACACTCATATTGGGATGCTCTTTTAAATCTTCCAAAAGTAACTTACCTACACGTCCACTTGCTCCAAATACACCAACTTTTATCATTCTTTAGCCTTTTATATATATTTTTAAAATCATAACATATTAAATGAAATTTTTAACTATTTAGTAACTCATCTACATAGACTATAGCTTGTAGAGCAGCTACAGCACCATCACCAGCTGCACTTACCACTTGTTTTGGAGCTGCTATTCGCATATCTCCCGTTGCAAAGAGTCCAGCAACTGAAGTCCGCATACTGATGTCAACAACAACTTGTCCCTGTTTATTCATTTCACAAAGAAAACTTCCATCTTCTTGTATAAGAGTTTGGTGGTTAATATCATTTCCTACAAAAGTAAATACTCCTGGAACTTCTATGTTTCGAGTTTCGCCCTCTTTATTGATAATACGAATGCCTGTTACTCCCATATTGTCCCCATAAACTTCATCAGGTGATGAGTTTAAAATGATTTCAATATTTTCAGTACCCTCCAGACGTTTCACTGTGTTTGGTGCTGAACGGAAAGTATCACGACGATGCACTAAATAAACTTTTGAACAGATTTTAGCGAGATAGATAGCCTCTTCAAGAGCAGTATCTCCACCACCAATAACTACAACTTCTTTACCCTTATAGAAAAAACCATCACAAGTGGCACAAGTACTGACACCTTTTCCAAAGAAAACATCCTCTCCAGTAAATCCAGCACGACGAGGTGATGAACCTGTTCCTATGATAACACTATGGGCATCAACAGTTGAGCCATCTTCATTGTGAACAGTGAAAATATCTCCACTTTTAGTGACACGAGTAACATTGACCATCTCATGTTTAAGACCAAATTTTTGACACTGAGCAGGCCATGGCATCATTAAATCCATCCCTGTAATATCACCCGATACACCAGGGTAATTTTCTATCTCAGAAGAGTTCGTTATCTGACCTCCGGGCATACCTTTTTCAAACATAGTTACATTTTCTAAACCACCGCGAGTTGTATAGAGTCCAGCAGTAAGACCAGCAGGTCCTCCACCAATAATTGCACAATCTAAAATTGACATATTTTTTCCTTTAAATTATAATGATTTTGCTTCTTTTGATAACTCTTTCAAATTATCTAGTTTACGTATCATACTATCTTGTTTATAAAGAGAATCTTTTTGTTTTTTTATAAAGAAAATACTAGGAGAACTATAAATGTTAAAACGCTGAATAAATGAGAGAGAATTTTCAGTCCCACCTCTTAAAAAAGTAGTAGTTTTTGAGTTCTTTCTTACTTTATTGTAGTAGTCAATAGCAAGTATAGGAGTGTGTAAATCAATGTTTGCTAAAAGGTTCATAGTATCTTTTTCACGTGAGGAGTAGAAGACGACTATATATTTATCTTCTGTAGGAGTAAATATATCACTCTTTTCATAAAAGTTCCACTTTTTAAAGTCGATAAATTTGTATTCTGAAAATTTGTAATTGAAGTAAGCAAAGGAGATGGCTATCATAGCCGCACCAAAGAAAGAGGCTAAAAGAGTTGAGAGGGAAAAAAGTGATTTCCCTTTTCTTCTTTTAGCCAAAATAGTACCTTTTGGGAATTAACCTAAAAGAGTGTTGATTTTGTCAGCTAAAGCTTGTTTGCTTTGTGCACCAACAACTTGGTCAACAAGCTCACCATCTTTAAAGAACATGATAGTTGGAATAGAACGAATACCAAACTCAACAGCAATATCTTGCTCTTCGTCAGTGTTCACTTTACAGATTTTTGCTTTTCCGTCGAAATCTTCTGCTAACTCTTCGATAACAGGAGCGATCATACGACATGGTCCACACCATGGAGCCCAAAAGTCTACTAAAGATACACCCTCAGCGATAGTTGCTTTATAATCAGCAGCAGTTAATTCTAAATATTTACCCATTTGTAAATCCTTTATTTTGTATTTGAAGTATTATACAATGTAATTGTTAATCATATCTTTACTTTTAACAAATTTATTATTATTATAAAAAATGTAAGCGAAGCGATACCTAATAGGACAACTCCACCCTGAAAAAGTGAACTAGCGTTAAGATAGAGACCTATTGTACTTATGATAAAACCAAGTGTGGCATAAAACCACTGTAAAGAGGCGAGTCGTTTAGGTATAAGCTCATGTAACATAGGAACAGCTCTCTCTTCAATAAGAGGTGAGTAGATATGAAACCATACAAGAAAAGGGATGATTTTATAAAAGTTACCGATGATAACAAAACCGAAAAATCCTATAAACATTATATACATACCTAGTTTGAGTATATCTGTATTCTCAGTAAAGATAAAACTTACTAAAAGTATAAACGCCACAATAAAGGAGCTAAAAGCTACATACATATGTCTAGCCCATATGTCATGATTGACTCGTTTGCGTGAGCTTGTCATCTTGTAGAGTTGATAAAAATAGAGAAGTATTGAAGCCGTTACAATAGCATATGAGAGGTACTCTAAAATAGTAGTATAGAAAAAAGGAGAGAGCATCATCACTATAACTCCAAACGCTACTGTATAAAAGCTATTTCTAAACTCATTATCGCTTATTCTTTTAGATGAGCCAAACATTGGAATAAGAATGATGGAGATACCCATAATAAGGAGTATAATAAAACCGACTAAAAGACCGAATGTATGAACTTTTAAGAGAGTAGATGGATTGATATCAATGAGACCATTAAAAGCTCCTGCCATGACTAAACCAGTCACTATGCCTAAGAGTAAGAAAAAGTTACTCATCCACATAGCTTTTGTGATACTTGTTTTTCTTCTTGAATTTTGCAGTGTTAAAATAAATTCTGTTGCATAGATAAGCATACTAATAAGAACAAGTGTCCCTCCATAGAGTAAAAAAGTGACATCTACATAAAACCCAATAAGCATAAGTAAAAGACCAGCCACTAAGAAGTACCAAAGATAGTTAAAAATTTTGACACTATAATGTTTCGTCTCTATAACGATAGGGGAGAGTTGAGCCATAGATGCAAAAATTGCCATCATTACAAACCCTAACATATAGAGATGAACCCAGCCAATAAGATAAAAATCATTAAGTGGCGTTTGGGGATCAAGAAAAAATAAACTGAAGATACTTAGGAGATAAAAGAGTCCACTAAGTGTGAAGTATGGTTTCATAAGTCCTATGGGTGGTGAAAAATTTGGTGATATGTTCATATTAGGGTGTAAACTCTTGTGCTATTTACTGCTGAGAAGGTTTTTTTTGATTAAAAATATTTAAAATTTCAATACTATTTTCTTCTAAATTAATTTCATAATTTATAGTATGTTTCTTATATATTAAATCTCTTACATTTTTATCATCAAAATAAACTGATTGTCTATATTTGTAGGGAAAGTTTGGGATATTTTTTATAAGTTTATCAAGCTCTTTTTGAAAATTTTTACTAGCACTAGTTTTGTCTTTGGCGATATACTGTAAAGTAATTAAAAAGTTTATTTGAAATTTTCTTGAACGGATTATCTTCATATCTATTTTTCAAGTTCTAAAAAAAAATCTTCTATCTCTTTTTCATATTGCTCTTCTGATAACATTTCCATTTTACCACTTTTAATGTCAGCTCTTATTTGGTGAAGCTCTTTTTGTCTCTCATAAAAGTAAGGGTCAATTTCAAGATTTTTATCTTTTGAAATAGTTATATTTGAATGACTCTCTTTTACAAAGTTCATAAACTGTTGCATATAACTATCTTGTATCTGTACTGATAAAGTTTGCATTTATAAACTCCAAATATTTTATATATCAGTTATTATAGCAAAACTCAAGTGAAAATTGCTTGAGTCTGTCATTTTACTATTTGCTGTAATATTTGAGGGAGTGTAACTAAAATATATGTTGATAGTTTTAAGTGTGATGCAATTTTTACTCTTTATCTTGTTGGTATAGATTACTCGGATGTAAGATAGAAGTATTATAGTATAAGTAGATATTAAATTGACATATAAATAATTATTGTATATAATAGCAATATACAAGGAAGAGAATG
>Ga0256837_1001258_pt1 | contig 17911 bp, 19 predicted proteins | sample 4562384metaG_FD_185976 | JGI IMG/M metagenome (GOLD analysis project Ga0256837, IMG submission 185976) | Hydrothermal vent microbial communities from Guaymas Basin, Mexico - 4561-384 | ecosystem: Environmental > Aquatic > Marine > Hydrothermal vents | place: Mexico: Guaymas Basin | collected...
GTGTATGTCAGCTGTAAAACAAGAAGCACAAGAGATGATTCATAATCTTCCTGATGATTGTACTTATGAAGACATTCAGTATCACCTTTATGTTGTAGAGAAAATAAAAAATAGTGTTAAGCGTTCAGAAAATGGAGAAGTGACATCTCATCAAGATGCAAAACAAAGAATGGCTAAATGGCTTTCACACTAGGATGGTCAGAAGAAACTCTTGAAGATATAGAATCTATTGCAGAGTATATCGAAAAAGATTCTCCAACATATGCAAAATCTGTAGTTTCAAAAATTTTTGAAAAAGCAGAACTACTTCAAGAATTTTCAGAACTTGGTAGAAAAGTTCCTGAAATGAATAATCCCTAAATCCGTGAAATATTTGTTTATAGTTATAGATTGATTTATAAAATAGAACGCACAAAGATTTTATTTATAGCAGTTGTTCATGGAAGAAGAGTTCTTGAAAATCACTAACAGAGTATATTATCTCTGTGCCATTTGTTGAAAATGGGAATGAAAGATTTGAACTTAGAGAATGAAGAGATAGAGCTTTTAGAATTTCTTGAATCTGGTTTGTAACAAGAAGACTTGTAGATAGACAAGTGGGATAAAGATTTAAAACTCAAGTGTCCTTTTCCAATGGGGATATTGGGAACGAGAAAAAATTAGAATTGACTTGATAAAACGGAGAAAAGATGCAGATACGTGAGATGAGTTTAAAAGAGTTGGATGTTGCGTTTGAGGTGGTCTCTCAGCTTAGAACTGCTCTGAGTTATGATGAGTTTGAAGATCTCATCTACGATATGCGCCATATCGAGTACAAGATGTTAGGTGTTTTTGAGAGAGATAAGCTCATCACCTATGCTGGGGTAAATGTACAAACCAACCTCTACCACAAACGCCATCTTTATGTGTTTGATCTTGTCACAGATGCTGCATTTCGCTCACAAGGGTATGGCAAGATTATGCTTGAGTATCTTGTGGATTATGCCAAAGTAGCTATGTGTGAGAATATCGTTCTCTCATCTGGTTTTGCAAGAGAAGATGCCCACAGGTTTTATGAGGGTTTTGGGTATGAGAAAAAAAGTTTCGTGTTTGTCAAAAACATCTTTTAAGGTTGTTTTTCTTGTTTGTTTTTGTACTCTTTTACAAGGCAAAATACTCCCTTACAAATTTCATTCAGATGCCAAAACGCAACAAGGCAAAATAAAGATTCTTGATGTAAAAGAGCTATCATTTCAAGGTGAGCAAAACCCAAAGTTCACAGAGATCTCAGCACTTGCATACCATCGGGATATTTTGTATGCCCTAAGTGACAAAGGGGCACTTTTTCATCTGGATATCAAGATACAAAACGACAAGATACAAAACCTCTTTGTAAAAAAAGCTACCTATCTGCATACAAAAAAATCAAAAAGAGTTCCAAAACACAAACGTGATGCAGAGGGATTGACAGTGATAGATAATTATCTAGCAATCTCTTTTGAGAGGATACAAAAAGTTTTTCTTTTTGATTTTGATGGGAAAAAACTCCAAAAACTCACCATCAACAAAGCTCTGCGAGACAAAACTGCATATCAGAGTGAAAACAAAGGGTTAGAAGCAGTTGCATACTCTCAAAAGTATGGAGTTCTTACACTCCCAGAGAGACCACTTTACAACCAAACTCACCATACACTTTACGCAAAAAAGATGCAGTGGAATTTTGAGCAAAAAGGCTCAGTAACTGCTTTGGAGATGATAGATGAGTCAAATGTGTTGGTAGTTTTGCGAGAGTTTCACTATCTCACGCAAAAAAGGGTACTTAGATTTCTTAGACTCTCTTTAGAAGATGGAACTTATGAGGTTTTAGCAAAGTTTGACTCAGATGATGGTTGGAATCTGGACAACTTTGAAGGGGTAACAAAGATAGCAAAAAACAGATACCTTCTTGTGAGTGATGATAACGACTCAATCTTTCAAAAAACACTTTTAGTGCTTTTTGAGATACTCCCCTAAGAGTTTATTTGCTCTTTTATCTTTGATGCAAGTGATGCACAACGGGAGATTTTTTCTGAGTAGCTGAGTTGTTCTTGTAAAAGTATGTCGATAAACGCACTTCCAACAATCACCCCATCTGCACCTTTGACTTTTGTTCTTGCAGTTTTTTCATTGACACCAAAACCAACATAAACAGGTGTTTGTGTAAACTCTTTGATATCTGCCAAAAATGGTTGCAGATCTTCTGCTTTTCCAGAACCTGTTATGCCAGTATATGCAACCATATAGATAAACTTCTCTGCAGCACTTACCACCTCTTTGATGCGCTCTTTAGAATCAGTTGGTGCAACAAATGAGATATTGGCAAGGTTGTTTTGTGCAAAATCCTTTTTATATGCCAATGCTTCTTCATGTGGCAAGTCAGGGATGATAAAGCCATTAAGACCAAGTGCATTAGCATCCTTTAGAAGTTGTGTAAAGTTTTGTTGGTAAAAGCTGTTAAAGTAGCCCATCCAAAGAGTATCTACTTTGGGTGCAACCTCTTTTGTGATCTCACGTAAATGGGAAAACTTAAAACCACCCTCAAGTGCTTTGTGATTTGCTTTTTCTATAAGTGGACCATCTGCAACAGGATCAGAAAAAGGGATACCAAGTTCAAGTGTATCAACACCATTTTCACCAAGTGCCAAAGCAAGATCGATAGTAAAAGATTTTTCAGGATAGCCTGAAGTTATATATGCAACCAAGTTTTTCATCTATTGTTATTTTCCAGTGTCAGGGATTTTTAGTAGGGAGAATTTTATTTTGGAAAGTTCATTATCCATTTTTAAGTCATCGTGCCAAGCTGCAAACATATCACTGATTTTTAAAAGCCAGTCTGTAACTTCTGGATTGATTGGTGGTTCTTTCGTGCGAAGTTCCTCTAGTTCATCTTCAACAAAAGTTGCCAGTTTGTTCATCGGTGTGATTTTAAGGTATGCTGAAGCAGATTTAATGTTATGAAAGACACGAAAAAGCTCATTGATACTGCGTTTGTACATACTTGGTTTGGCAAGGTCTATTACCATCACCTCCATGCTCTCAACCATCATAGCATAGTGATCTAAAAACTCATCAACAATCTCAAAATCATAGTTTGCATCTAAATCACTTCTTATGCCCATAAAATAAATTCTCCTGTATAGTTCAAATTATAGCAATTTTTAGTTAAAATACTTCAATTAATTAATAAAGAGTTTTCAAATGGGTAAAAAATTAACGATTTCTTCGATAAAAAAGGCAAAAGGTGTACAACCTTTAGTGATGATAACTGCTTATGACGCACTTTTTGCAAAGCTTGTAAGTGAGAGTGCAGATATGATCTTAGTGGGTGATTCACTCAATATGAGTTTTGCTGGTAAGAGTGATACCATCAGTGCGACACTTCCACAAATGATTTATCATGTAAACGCAGTGTGTGCGGGTGCTCCTGAGAGTTTTGTAGTAGCTGATATGCCTTTTGGAACATACATAACAAAAGAGGATGCTCTAAAAAATTCCATAGAGATGTTTCAACAAACACAGGCAGATTGTGTCAAGATAGAGGGTGGTGAGGATAAATCTGAGATAGTAGCTCATCTTACATCAAATGGTATTGCTGTGTGTGGGCATATTGGTCTTTTGCCTCAGTCTGTAAGAAGTGAAGGTGGCTACAAAGTCAAAGGCAAAACGCAAGAGGAGAAAGAGCAACTCATCAAAGATGCAAAGGCTATAGAGAGTGCAGGTGCATTTTGTATGGTGCTTGAGGGGTGTAAAGCTGATGTGGCAAAAGAGGTCGCAGAGTCTGTATCTATCCCCGTTATCGGCATAGGTGCTGGAGTAGATGTTGATGGGCAGGTACTTGTGTTTTCAGATATGCTTGGACTCTTTGAAGATTTTGTACCTAAGTTTGTCAAAAAGTATCTCGATGGTGCTACACTTGTCAAAGATGCTTTGCAAAACTATGCAACAGAGGTGCAAAACAAAACTTTTCCAAAAGAGGAACACACTTACTAATGGATAGAATGGTAGAGATAGAGACCTTTAGTGCTGAAGAGGAGAGCTCAGAAGTAACTCTTCGTCCTGATGCCTGGAGTGAGTATATAGGTCAAGAGCAGATCAAAAAAAATCTCAGTGTTTTCATCGAGGCGAGTAAAAAGCGTGATGAAGCACTTGATCATGTTCTGTTTTATGGACCTCCAGGGCTTGGAAAAACTACATTAGCACTCATTATCGCCAATGAGATGAATGCAAACATCAAAGTAACAGCAGCACCGATGATAGAAAAAAGTGGTGATTTGGCTGCGATTTTAACAAATTTGGAGGAGGGTGATATACTCTTTATAGATGAGATTCACCGACTCTCTCCAGCAGTTGAGGAGATTCTTTACTCCTCTATGGAGGATTATCGTATAGATATCATCATAGGAAGTGGTCCAGCTGCACAAACTGTAAAGATAGACTTGCCACGTTTTACTCTTATAGGAGCAACCACACGTGCAGGGATGCTCTCAAACCCACTGCGTGACAGGTTTGGAATGAGTTTTAGGATGAACTTTTACACCTCAGAGGAGTTAGCTCGTATCATCTCTCAAGCAGCAAAGAAGCTAGAAAAAGAGATAGTTCATGAAGCAGCACTTGAGATATCTAAACGCAGCCGTGGAACTCCACGTATTGCACTACGTTTGCTTCGTCGTGTGAGAGATTTTGCTGATGTGGCTGATGAGATGAGTATCACACACAAAACGACACAGTATGCTCTTGATGAACTTGGGATCAACTCACATGGTTTTGATGAGATGGATATACGTCTACTTCAACTCCTGGCATCTGCCAAAGGAAAACCGATGGGACTAAGTACCATCGCAGCGGCTCTTAGTGAGGATGAGGGGACTGTAGAAGATGTGCTAGAGCCATATCTCATTGCCAATGGCTATTTAGAACGCACTGCAAAAGGGAGAAAGGCTACACGAAAGACATATGATGTTTTAAGTCTTTCTTATATCAATGAAGATGGGACACTTTTTTAGATGAAACCGCAGTATTTTATAGCCGTTTTATTTGCTACATCACTTTATTGGATGTATCTTTTGTATGCTCCATTTTTACTCGTTATAACGATAGCAGCACTTTTGGCGATCTCAACGGCAAATATTCAAGATTATTTTGAAAAACTACTCAAGCATAAATTTTTAGCAGCACTTCTTTCAAGTGTTTTACTCGCTTCACTCTTTTTCGCACCACTTGGGTACTTTTTGGCAACATTAACTATGAAGCTCAATACTATTGAACCTCAAACTATCCATAAAGTGCAAACATATATTGAAACATTGTTAGTTTCTCCGCCAGAGTATTTGCGTTTTTTAAAACCATATCTTAAAGATATGATGGGGAGTTTGGATTTTAACTCTCTTACAGCAAACTCTTTGGTAATAGCTGGAAAAGTAGGCTCTTTTAGTGCAGGTTTTTTGAAAAATGCTTTTTTAATTGTGATATTTTACTTCTTTGCACAATACAACGGAGCAGCTATCATAGGTTTTGTAAAACGTGTAGTGCAGATGTCAGTTGAGGAGTCAACTCTTTTAGTACGTGAACTCTCTGCTGTGATGAGTGTGGTTTTTTACTCTATCTTGCTCACTGCAACATTTGAGGGGATACTTTTTGGTGTAGCAGTTTCTTATATGGGTTATAATGGTCTGCTTTTTGGGATCATGTACGGTTTTGCTTCACTTATCCCTGTTGTTGGTGGTGTATTGATGTGGCTTCCGTTTATGATCTATGAGTTTGCTATGGGCTCATCATCAAATGCTATCTTTATTGCGATCTATTCTATTGTTATTATCTCTATCATTGCAGATACTTTTATCAAACCTATCATCATTAAAGAGATCAACAAGCATCTCTTAAAAGAGGATGATACAAAGATGAATGAACTTGTTATCTTTTTTGCTATCATTGCAGGACTTGCAACTTTTGGTTTTTGGGGGATGATTCTTGGGCCTGCCATCACTGCGTTTTTCTTGACGATTTTAAAACTTTTTGAAGCTAGAACACGGGAGTGTGAGAAGATTATTACCGATATATCTGAGGATAATCATCTTTAAAACGGCGATGGAGCCAAAACCACGGCTCTGGTTTTTTTAATATCTGTTCACTGAGCCATGAGGTTTGCATCTGAGTAGATACTAAGATATCATGCTCCTCATCATCTGTTTTTGGTGGGATAATCTCATCATAAAAACGGATTGTATAGTTTTCATCATCATCTGTATGTATGAGTGATGGGATAAGTGCAGCACCAAGTTTTCTTGCAAAATAAGCTGTTGTTTTTATCTGTGAGACCTCATGCCCTAAAAACTCCACTTTTATAGACTCATCTTTGCGAACATTTGTATCAATAAGAATAGCAGTTGCCCCGCCACCACGAAGAGTTTTAAGGATTGCTCTCATCGCACCGTGACGCTCTGCATAAGTCATTTTCCATTTTGCACGTGATTCTAAAAGATATTTTTCAAAGTAGGGGTTTTTCATCTTTTTATAGATGATTAAGATAGGCTCATAGATGGCACTAAGCATATTGCCCCCAAGCTCCCAAGCTCCATAGTGAGAGGTAACAAAGATGATGGGGCGACCCTCAGCTTGTACCTTCTTGAGTATTTCATCATTCTCAAAGGTGACCTTTTTTGCCATCTCCTCGACAGAGTAGTAGCGACTCTCAATCGTTTGTAAAAAGTTAAGCATCATAAGGCGAAACTGGTAGCGACTCACCTTTTGAACAAACTCCTCATCAACATCTTTGCCATATACAAACTCCAAGTTGTCTCTTATCACTTTGTTGTAGCGTTTTGAGAGTTTGTAAGCCACCCATCCAAGCCCAATAAAGAAACTTTTACGTACCTTTTTTGGTAAAAGCATCAAAAACTTCTCAAATGCTAAAAAGAGATAAAATCCAATAAACTGCATCTTTTGTTTCATCTTAAAAGTTCCTTTGCTTTTTCTATAACTATTTGTGGTGGTATCTCTTTGATGGAGAAGTCATTTTTGTTGATTTTGAGTATATCAACTTTTGAGGGTGATTTTATCCCTATGTTTTGTGTTGTTTCGTAAATCATACGTGTATTTGTTGGTCCAAAGAGGGTGATAGATGGGATGTTTTGTGCCCATGCCATATGTGTTGGACCTGTGTCATTGCCTATTACCAAATCCATAGAAGATATATAGCTTACAAGCTCATCAAGAGTCATCTTTGGTGCAAGTTGTGTAAAAGGGGTAAGCGAGCTAAGCTTATGTGCCATCTTTTTTTCTGCTTCGCTTCCCCAGATGATATAAAACTGTTCTTTTAAGCCATTGCAAACATCTGCGAGTAGCTCTATGGGGTAGATTTTAGATTCCCATGAAGCACCTATTACAAGGGCGATGTTTTTTTTCTCTTTAGAAAGTGTAAAGGTTTTTGTAAAGGGAAAAACTCTTTGTTTTGTAAGAAGCATATCTGAACTTATCTCAAACTCAAGTGGATCACTTACGACAAAACAGTTGCGTTTGATAACATTCTCTTCATAAGCTATATGTGAAGTTGAGGTGTAAAAAAACGCAGCTAAAGATTCTCTTGTGGAGTGTTTGTCAAAACCGTGTCTTTTCTCTCCTGCAAATTTTGCAACAAGAGAGGATTTGATAAGCCCTTGCATATCGATAACAAGGTCATACTCTGGAGTCTCTTTGAGTTTTTGTATCTGTTCTTGTAAAAGTGTAAGGCTTTTGTCTTTTTTAAATTTTTTGAGATTGAGTGTTATTACATCGTTGATAAGTGGATGTTTATCAAGTAGTGGGGCAAAAACCTCTTCTGTAATCCAGTCTATTTTTATATTTGGGTAAAACTGTTTTATATATTGCAGCACAACAGAAGCATTGACAATATCTCCAAGTGCTGAGAGCCTTACAATGGCAATGTGGTTTATCTCTTTTTTCATTGTGTTATTATACATTATATTTCTTTTGATATAATCAAAATAACCTAAACTTAAAGGAGATGAGATGGAACTTAATGCAATAACAATTCTAATCATCATCGGTGGTGTTATTCTTGGATGGGTTTTAGCAACTATAAAATCTTTTTTTGTTGTAAGAAAATACAAAAAAGAGCTCAAAGAGTATCAAGAGCATCTCAACCGTCAAATGAAGATAGTCAATGAAGGGAACAAATCTCAAGAGGAACAACTCGCAAAACTCAAAATGGAGAATGAAAACCTTCGTATTTCTGTTAAAACTTTAGGACAAAAGCCAGGACGTGCAGAGTTGCGTTTACTCAATATTTACGATAATGCACTTCGTAAGATGATGCACCAAGCACCAGGGTTTTCAACAGCATGGGAGGCAGCACTTCAAGAGGCTGAGAGGGAGTATGAAGAGAGTGAAAGAGGTTTTACTTCTATCATCAAAAAAGTATTTGTTCCAAGTATCTCTCAAAAAGTAGATACAAAAGAGATCACACAACAAGAGGGTGTGTAACCAAGATATAATCAACCCTTTGATATAATCACAAAAAAGTATAAGGATCTAAGCAGATGGTTCCATTGGACATACAACATTTTGCCGAAGGGAGAACAAAAGCAAGAGCATACTTTTGCTACTTGTTCTCTAAAAATATACCAAATAGACTTCCATCTTTAAGTGTTGATATGATTATGCCTCGTCTTTTAAAGATTAAGGCTGATCTTGAAAACTGTGAAGGTGTATATCTACTCGATCATAAGGGTGTACAGATAACACCTACATATACAGCACATCAGCAGATCGATGAAGATGCGGGGAAGATCAGAGCAGATAGAGCTTACTACTACCGTGCAGTTCGTGAAGAGAGATGTACGATTACCGATCCTTATCCTTCACTTATTACAGGTGATTTAACAGTTACTGCGTCAGCTCCTATCTTTTGTGAAAATGGAGATCTTAAGTATGTAGCATGTCTAGATATGCCTTTTGAAGATGTTTTGAAAATTGCACAGCTCAATACTCTCGATGCAGCATTTAACAAGTTTTTTAAGTATGCTTATGCTGCATTTTCTTTTGCTCTTATAGCTATTGCACTGTTGTTGTTTTTTAAGGGTGTGGGAAGTTTTCTCTCTGAGATATCTCCTGAAAAATTCAAAATCAAAGATGTTTTTGAAGCAACGATTTTGATGACACTCTCTTTGGCTATCTTTGATCTGGCCAAAACCCTCATAGAAGAAGAGATACTTGGTCGACATAAAGAGCAAAATATCTCAGGTCCACACAAGACGATGGTTCGCTTTTTGGGGAGTATTATTATTGCTCTCTCTATTGAAGCATTGATGCTTGTGTTTAAGTTTGCCATCACAGACCCAGACAAGCTTACCTATGCGATCTATATTATGGGTGGTGTATCGATGTTACTGTTGAGTTTGGCAGTATATATAAAATTTACAAAATTAAAGATAGATGAGTAGTAGATGATAGCGATAGTTGATTATAATATGGGAAATCTTGCAAGTGTGAAAAATGCATTTGCAAAACTTGGAAAAGATACAGTTGTAGAGAGTGATCCAGCTGCATTTGGGAAATATGATAAATTGATACTTCCAGGTGTTGGTGCATTTGGTGATGCGATGGAGCATCTCAGAGAGAGAAATATGATAGAAGCTATAAAAGAGTTTGCAGCAAGTGGAAAACCTATGCTTGGTATCTGTCTTGGGATGCAACTTTTATTTGAAAGCTCAGAGGAGTTTGGAGAGCATGAAGGACTTGGACTCATCAGAGGGCATGTAAAAGCTTTTGATGAGAAGAAGTTTTCAGAGCCACTCAAAGTGCCACACATGGGATGGAACAGAATGTTTACAAAAACTCATCCTCTCTTTGAGGGGTTAGATGAAAATCATTACCTCTACTTTGTGCATACATTTCATGTAACTTGTGATGATGCAGATGATATCATCGGTGAGACGGAATATGGTTATCGTTTTACATCAGCTGTGGCACATAACAATGTAATGGGGATTCAGCCACATCCAGAAAAAAGCCACGAAAATGGGCTAAAAATTTTAGAAAATTTTATTAAACTTTAAAAGGAAAACAATGACACTTTACCCTGCGATTGATCTCAAAGATGGTCAGGCTGTACGACTTACAAAAGGGCTGATGGATAGCGCAAAGATTTATTCCAATGAGCCGTATGAACTTGTGAAAAAATTTGAAGAGATGGGAGCTGAGTGGGTACACTTAGTCGACTTAAACGGTGCATTTGCTGGTGAGCCAAAAAACTTGGATTCTATTGTAAAGATTCGTCAAAACTGTCATGTCAAACTAGAACTTGGTGGTGGGATTCGTGACGAAGAAACGATAAAAAAGATGCTCGATCTTGGTATAGATAGAATTATTTTAGGAAGTATTGCTGTGAAAGATCCACAATTTGTTAAAGATATGGCTGCAAAATATCCAATTGCAGTGGGGATCGATGCAATAGATGGTTATGTTGCAGTAGAAGGATGGGGTGAAGTCTCAACTATGAAAGCAACTGACCTTGCCCGTGAGTTTGCAGATGCAGGTGTTGAAGCTATTATTTGTACTGATGTTGGAAAAGATGGAACACTCTCAGGTGTTAACGTGGAGTTTACACTCGATATAGCTCGTGCAAGTGGAGTTGCTACTATTGCAAGTGGTGGTGTTAAAGATGAGAGTGATATTGAAGCACTCATCGCTACAAAAGAGGTTGATGGTGTAATCATCGGCAAAGCTTACTATGAGGGAACACTCGATCTTCCTAAAATGTTTAAACTTCTTGATTAATGTTAAAACAAACAAAAATAGGGTATGATTATTTCAAATAAAGTATGCAAAATTTTTATAAAAAGGATTTCAATTGAAATTACTTGTTGTTGATGATAGCTCTACAATGCGTCGTATTATTAAAAACACTTTGGCACGTTTAGGATATAAAGATATCTTAGAAGGTGCTGATGGTGTTGAAGGGTGGAATCAACTTGATTCTAATCCTGATGTTGAGATGCTTATTACTGACTGGAATATGCCAGAGATGAATGGTTTGGAATTAGTAAAAAAGGTTCGTGCAGATGAGCGTTTTACAGATCTTCCTATCATCATGGTAACAACTGAAGGTGGGAAAGCGGAAGTTATTACAGCACTTAAAGCTGGTGTAAATAACTACATCGTAAAACCATTTACTCCACAAGTACTAAAAGAAAAACTTGGTGCTGTGATGGGTGTTGCTGAGTAATGCAAGAACACTACTACGAGTTAGTAGTTAGAGTCTCTTCGCATCATTCGCTTTTTTCGGACTTTTTATCAGATACTCTTCCTGTTGGTTTTGAGGAGAGTGAAGATGGGTTCATTATACGAAGTGAGGATGAGCTAGACACTATCGTTTGGGGACTTGAGCAGTTTGTAGAAGCATTGCAAAAGGCTCTTGGTGTGTCTATTGAGATCGAAACTACACAACAAAAACTACAAAATAGTGATTGGGTCAGTGCTTATCAAAAAAGTATAGAACCTGTTGAGATAGAAAAGTTTTACATACATCCTACATGGGATGAACCACATCCAAAACTCATAAACATTGTTATTGATCCAGCACTTGCATTTGGTACAGGACATCATCCTACAACTGCTTCATGTCTAAGAGCAGTTTCTAAGTATGTTCGCAGTGGATACAACGTTTTAGATGTTGGATGTGGAAGTGGTATTTTGGGGATTGGTGCTTTAAAATTGGGAGCAGAGGTTGAGGCATGTGATACTGACCCTGTTTCTGTATCCAATGCACTGCAAAATGCACAACTCAATGGTGTTGCATTTTCAAAGATATGGGAAGGTTCAACATCTCAAGCAACACAAAAATATGATGTTGTGATTGCAAATATCGTAGCAGATGTTTTGACTTTTATTGCAAAAGATCTAAAAGATGCGATGAAAGAAGATGGAGTTGTTATCCTTTCAGGTATACTTGATAAGTATGAGCAAAAAGTGCTCAGGTATTATAAAGACCTTGAGATAGTTGAAAGAATCGCCCAAGAAGAATGGGTAACTTTAGTACTACAAAGAAAAGAGAAATAAAAGAGAATGTCAAAACAAGAAAATAAAAACAATAACAATAACTTTTTTAACCAAAATCCACTGATCACATTTGCAATGTTTTCTGTGGTGGTGATTTTAGTGTTTAAAATGTTTGTTGGAGAAGGTGGAGCTAACAATTCTTTAGCAACAACAAATACAAGAACACAACAGGTGAGTTATTCGGAGTTAAAGTCCTTAGTTGCATCAAAGAGTGTTAAAAAAGTTGAAATAGGGCAAAGTTTTATTCGTGCTATCTCAACAGATGGTTCTAAGATCTATACAACACGTATAGTCAAAGGTGATACAAAACTGGTTGAAGAGCTTGATAAGCAAGGGATTGAGTACTCAGGTTTTTCTGAGACAAACTGGTTTACAGAGATGTTTGGATGGCTTTTTCCATTTTTACTCATCATCGGTGTATGGATGTTCTTTGCTTCACGTATGCAAAAAAGTATGGGTGGCGGTATTTTAGGTATGGGACAATCTAAAAAGATGGTCAGCTCTGAGAAACCAAAAACAAAGTTTGACGATGTCGCAGGTGTAGAAGAAGCAAAAGAGGAAGTGCAAGAGATCGTTGACTTTTTAAAATACCCAGGTCGTTATGTAGAGATAGGGGCTAAGATCCCTAAGGGTGTTTTGCTTGTAGGAAGCCCTGGTACTGGTAAGACACTTCTAGCAAAAGCAGTTGCTGGTGAAGCAGAAGTTCCTTTCTTCTCTGTGAGTGGTTCTAGTTTTATTGAGATGTTTGTGGGTGTTGGTGCTGCACGTGTACGTGACTTGTTTGAACAGGCTAAAAAAGATGCTCCAAGTATTATCTTTATCGATGAGATCGATGCTATAGGTAAGAGTCGTGCTGCAGGTGCTCAGATGGGTGGTAACGATGAGCGTGAACAAACACTCAACCAACTTTTAGCAGAGATGGATGGTTTTGGTACAGATACTCCAGTTATTATCTTAGCTGCGACAAACAGACCTGAGATTCTTGATGCTGCTCTTATGAGACCAGGTCGTTTTGACAGACAGGTGCTTGTTGACAAGCCAGATTTTGAAGGTCGTGTCAAGATCCTTAAAGTGCACATGAAAAGTGTTAAGATGGATGATGATGTTGATGTGGAAGAGGTTGCTCGTCTAACAGCAGGTTTAGCGGGAGCTGATCTTGCAAATGTTGTCAATGAAGCAGCACTGTTAGCTGGTAGAAAAAGTCAAAAAACTGTAAAACAAAAAGATCTTTTTGAGTCAGTTGAGCGTGCATTAGCTGGTCTTGCAAAAAAATCTCGTCGTATCAACCCTAAAGAGAAAAAGATAGTAGCATACCATGAGTCTGGTCATGCACTTCTTGCAGAAACTACAGAAGGTGCGAAAAAAGTATCAAAAGTCTCTATTGTTCCACGTGGACTCGCAGCTCTTGGATATACTCTCAACAAACCAGAAGAGGACAAGTTTATGATGCAACGTCATGAGCTTTGGGCTGAAGTGGATGTTCTTCTTGGTGGTCGTGCAGCTGAAGAGGTGTTTATTGGTGAGATCTCAACAGGTGCAGGAAATGACCTTGAGCGCGCGACTGATATCATCAAGTCTATGGTACAAACATATGGTATGAGTGATATCGCAGGACTTATGGTACTTGAGAAATCTCGCCAGTCCTTTTTAGGTGCTGGTGGTGGTGCTGCTAGAGAATACAGTGAAAAAATGGCCGAAGATATGGATGAATTTATCAAATCTTCACTTGAGGAACACTATAAAGCAGTTGTAGCTCGTCTTGAAGAGTATAGAGGTGCGATAGAAGATATGGTTGCACTTCTTTACAAAAAAGAGAATATCACTGGTGATGAGGTTCGTGAGATTATCATCAATTTTGAAAAAGAAAATGGAATTGACTCAAAAGTATCTGAGGTGAGTGATGAGATAGCTGATGAGTTAAAAGTAGATGCTTCTATGGTGGATCAAGATGAGAAATAATCTTTTACCTATCTCAAAATATGGTTTTAAGTATATAGGTTATGCTTTTGGTGCTTTTTTTCTTTTTATGCTTGTAGATGCAGAATTTTTAGCGTTTGTAGCATTTGTTTCTATGGTTGCAACTCTATATCTGTTTAGAAATCCAGAGCGTGAAAGTGTTGTGTTTGAGCAAGGGAGTGTAGTGAGTCCTGTGGATGGGATTGTAAAATCTATCGATGAGATTAAAAATGGTGAGTATGCTTATAAAGTTACGATTGCTACTAGATACACTGATGTAGGAATACTCCGCACCCCTCTTGATGGAAAAGTTATCAGTAGTTTAGTTGTTCGTGGAACTAGACTCCCATGGTATGAGCCGTTGGCTCAAAAACTCAATGAAGTGAGTGAAGTAGTTTTTCAAAATAAAGATGAAAAGCTTTTAAAAGTAGAACATAGAACAAATCGTAGTTGTATGCCTTTGGCACAAGAACTTGTAACAGGTCAGGAGTTACGTCAAGGTGTTCGCTATGGTATGGCAGTTGATACTACTACAACACTTTATTTACCTCAAAACTTTAGACTTAACATTGCAAAAGGGCAGAGTGTTCAAGCTTCTCAAACTCTAGTTGGATATTTCTCGTAATCTTGATAGCATGAAACTTGTAGTGTTAGTGCTTTACTCATTGTTGATGTTAGGCTGTATGCCATCAACATCACCTGAGTATCAACAACACTACGATGAGAAAAATCTTTCTCGTTGGTTTCAAAGAGATGAAAAACTCCCCCTTACAATTATTGCGACTGCATATATCGATCCAAAAACTTTAAAAACACCAGAGTATAAAAAGTATAAAAAACTACTCAAAGCTATTCAACAGCATCCATCCTTACTGGGTAATAAGATCACATCAAAATTTAGTTCCATAGAGTTCGTAGATTTTAAAACAACTCAGAGTGCTCAAGATAAGTTTTCAGTAGCATACAGAATGAAGCATCATGATAAAGAGCAGTTAAACGATATCTTCTTAGATGGAGAAAATAAACCCTCTGCAGAACTCTTGATATATTTAAACTATGAGGAGTTACAAAAGGGATATCTAACTATTGAAGGGTATAAAACACTTCAAGAAACAGCCAAACAAAGAAATAGTTACTACTATGTTTTACGAAAAAAGAATTATGGTGCACTCTCATTAAAGGAGAAAAATCAAGCTCTTTTAGACTCTGTTAAAACAATACTGCAGCTTTCCATACCAACATATACCTCTGTTAACAGAAAAAAGTTTATCAAAAAGAGTGGGGTGTTGCGTTTTGTGCAACCAACACTAAAAGATACTTTTAGAGGGGAAGTGTGGGTGGAAGATCTTTTATCTCAGGTGAAAAAACAAGAGATTTTTGCTCATCGTATTTTATCTGATATAGTTATTGAGATGAATGTTTTTCAACTCGATCGCCTAGTTACTTTAACTAAAATTACTACTTATGTGGTGAGTGAAGATGAGAGGTATCTTTTAAGTGCTTCAACTGATGGCTCTTTGGAACTTTTTGATCTTTTAAGTGGCAAGAGTATTGTGCGATTTGACATAGGTAAAACTATCACTGCACTCGCTTTGAAAGGGGATGAAGCTTTTGTTGTTGATAAAGATAGTTTTTTAAGCCGTATAGACTTACAGAAAAAAAAGATCCTTTCTGTAATGGATCTTGGCAAGAAAGATATATACGATCTTCATATCGCTAAAGATACCCATCGGCTGTGGTGTAGATCAAAAAGAGAGATTTACTCTCTTGATTTTACTACAAAACTTCATCAGCTTCACACACTCGATAGCGATATTGTGAGTATAGATATAGATGAATATTCTGGCATAATCGCAGTAGCTACAAAAGAGAGTTTTTATCTATGGGACCTTGCAACATCAAAACTTCTCTTTGAAAAAAAAAATCTTCATAATATTCAAGATATCAAGATAATGTTACAGCAACACTACATAGCAGTTTTAAGTGATAATACAATTAGATTTTACCATTTAAAAGAGAAGCAGTTAAAGACTCTCTCTGAAAAGTTTGATGAATTTGATAGTTCGTTACTAACTCTTAAAAAGTTTCAGTTTTTACAAAATAGTGAGCGGATAGTTACACTTGATGATGAAGCTCATCTTCGTTTGTGGAAAAGTGGTTTTTCAAAACAAATCTTACAACAACTTCATGCTATATATGCATACGAATTATCTATCTTAAAAAGAAGAGGGTATATCTCTTATCCATATAAACAGCTTGTGATGAACTCTTCATTTTTAAAAGAAGATTTTTTGACACTTTATAACTACAAATACCTAAAAGCAAAGAAAACTCCGCTCTCTTTAACACAAGTTGAAGAGCTTAGAACTGCTTTGGGTTATAACTATCTTGATCCTGTATTATTACAACATCTCAAAGGGTATAGATCGTTAAATGGTTTAAAAACTTACTATGATGGAGATGTATTTGTAATACTTCCTAAAACAGAGTATAAATTAGATGAACTTTACTTCTCATCAGAGCTTTATTTGCAAGATATCGGTTATAAAAGAAAGATACTTCAGCCCTCTGTTGATTTAAAAGATCTCACCCCTTTGAGAAAAAGATTTAACACTGTTTTTGATTAAGACTTAGATTTTACTCTTTTGGATGTTGCTTTTTAAAAAGCAGCTTATCTGTGTCTATCTCAAAATCAAAATAATCTGAACTAAACTCATCTTCAATATACGCCAACTGGATCGATGCTCCTTCGTTGTTTTGTGCTTCAAGGTAGAGAAGACCAAGTGCATAACGACTCTCATAGAATGTTTTGTTTTTCATCTTAGAAAGCTCAAGCAGAGCGATCGCATTTTCATGGTGCCCAGCTGCTGTTGATGCTACTGCTCCTAAGAAAAGTGTGTAAGCATCGCGTACTTTCATATCATCTATGAGTGTATTGTAGAGTGTGTATGCTTCTTCAAAGTGTTTATCAAAAAGTGAAGCCATAGCAAGTGAGTTTACAAGTTCATGTGTATCACCTTGTGTTGTTTCAAGTTTCTTTTTGAGTCTCTCTCTAAGGTAGTAGAGTTGCCCTGTAAAAAGGTTGTGTTGAATATATAGATATCTAGTAATATATGGTCCATAGTAAAGATCTTCATAATTAAACTTTTGCTCTTTGAAGTATCGGATAATCTCTGCTGCATAGTGAGCTGATGAGAGATCATAATAGTGTGTATCTGTATAGAGAATGCGAGGAAGTATCTCATTTGGAAGCAAGATAGTAAGCTTTGTTGCAGCCTCTTTAGCTATTTGCATTTTATTGAGTTTTGAAGCGATGATAATATCTAACACAAGATATAAAGGGCGTTGTTTATAGTTTTTGTCAAGCCAGTTGATAGCTGAGAGGTAATTATTGTCAGTAAGATACATAAGTGTGTTGTAAAGATCGAGTTGTTCACTTTCATCTTCATTGAGCAACGAGTCTTTGATAACTGATTTGAGTTTGCGTATATCTTTGTTGATAAGCTCTCCAGTCATAACTGCATAGATACCAGAGAGATAGTTTTTTGCATCGAGGTGGTAGGAGCGTAAAAAGTGTTTATGTGCTAAGGTGGTATTACCAAGTTGTGCATATGTTAGTGCAAGATTGTAGTGTAAGATAGAGTGTCTTGGTTGGATCTTTATAAGTTCTTGAAGATCTCTGTTAGCTTCACGGATATGAAATGCAAGTGCTTTTTTGATCGCCTGAGTGATCCCGTAGTTTACACCTGAACTTGATACACTACGTTTGAGATATCTTTTTGCTGAGTCTATATTATCTATGAAGATATTTGCATTTCCTTTACGGATGTAGCTGATTGTTTGGTTTGCATTGTAGATTTTATATGGTGAGAAGTAGAAGATC
>Ga0256837_1001259_pt1 | contig 17905 bp, 15 predicted proteins | sample 4562384metaG_FD_185976 | JGI IMG/M metagenome (GOLD analysis project Ga0256837, IMG submission 185976) | Hydrothermal vent microbial communities from Guaymas Basin, Mexico - 4561-384 | ecosystem: Environmental > Aquatic > Marine > Hydrothermal vents | place: Mexico: Guaymas Basin | collected...
ATATCGGGTCTTATGGTTGGTATAGATGGTACAAATAAAACACCATTAGATGGTTTTAACAGAGAATGGCCAGATGATGTTGATTGTACAAAATCTATTATAGAATCTTTAAAGAAAAGAAAAATTTGGGATTTAACAGATGAAGAATTTAATACTTATCAATTGTAAATAAGCATTAAATAATAATGTATAATGTAACATAAACAATACTTTGAAGGATTTAATCATGAAAAAAACTATTTTATATATTTTTACTCTAATTTATTTGAGTACTGTTCCATTAAATGGAGCAGTATATAAAGGTCAAAGAGAGTTCTCTAAAAATTGTTTATCTTGTCATGTTAAACCTCAAGAGTTTATTGTAACTTACACTATGGAAGAATGGACAAAAAAACTTGATAATGATGGGGATATATTGGCAAAACTTCATATATCAAATGAAAAAGCTAAAGAATCTTGGAGTTATTTTAAAAGTGGAAGATATATTAGAAAATTAAAACATTTAAGAGATTTCTTAGTTGAATTTGCTAAAGATAGCGGTAATGTACCAACTTGTAATTAAAAATAAAAGATAAGGAAATAGTTATGGATAAAATGTGGTCAGGTCGCTTTAGTGCGAGTGCTTCTAGTTTACTAGATAAGTTTAATGCTTCAATAATGTACGATAGAAAATTATATAGAGAAGATATAGAAGGTTCGTTGGCTCATGCTGCTATGCTTGCTAAACAAGAGATTTTAACAACTGATGAACTTCGTCAAATAACTGATGGTTTAAATCAAGTTAGAAAAGAGATAGAATCTGGTGAATTTGAGTGGAAAATATCTGATGAAGATTTACATATGGGAATTGAAAAAAGATTAACAGCTCTAATTGGTGATGCTGGTAAAAAGCTACATACTGCTAGAAGTAGAAATGACCAAGTAGCTGTTGATTTTCGCCGTTATGTACTTCGTAAAAATGGTGAGATAGTAGATGCTATTAAACTACTTATGGAAGAAATTATAGTAGTAGCAGATAAACATACTGAGACTATGATTCCAGGTATGACTCACCTACAACATGCTCAACCAATTAACTTCGCTTTTCATTTAGGTGCGTATCTTTCTATGTTTAAAAGAGATATTCAAAGATTTGAAGATTCTAAAAAAAGAAACAATGTATCTCCACTTGGTTGTGCTGCATTGGCTGGAACACCACATAATGTAGACAGAGATATGACAGCTGAACTTTTAGGGTTTGATTCTGTAAGTGTAAACTGTTTAGATACTGTAAGTGACAGAGATTTCGCACTAGAGATACTTTTCAATATCTCAACTATGATGATGCATATATCTCGTTTAAGTGAAGAACTTGTTATGTGGTCATCTTATGAGTTTGGTTTTGTAGAACTTAGTGATGAGTACTCAACTGGTAGCTCAATCATGCCACAAAAGAAAAATCCAGATGTTCCAGAACTTCTTCGTGGTAAAACAGGTCGTGTTTATGGTTCTCTTATGGGACTTTTAACAGTTATGAAAGGATTACCTTTAGCTTATAATAAAGATACTCAAGAAGATAAAGAGGGTGTTTTTGATGCTATAGAGACTGCTGAAATTTCACTAGAGATTCTAAAAGAAGCTATTAAAACTATGGAAGTAAAAGCTAGAAATATGGAAAGTGCTTGTGCTATCGGGCATCTTAGTGCTACAGATTTAGCTGATTATTTAGTTGAAAAGTGTGATATACCTTTTAGAGAAGCTCACTTTATAACAGGTCGTGCTGTTGCTAAAGGTGAAGAGATAAATGTAGACTTATCTAAAATAGATTTTAAATATCTTAAAGAGATAGATGAAAGAATTAATGAGGATGTAATAGAATACTTAGGTTTAAGACACTCAATGGATGCAAGAACATCAGCAGGTGGAACTTCTACTGTAAGAACATTGGAACAATTAGAATATTTTAAAGAATATTTGTCGATTAAATAGTTTACTATATAGTAAATTCATACTTTCTTCATAGTTTTATATTAGAATCTCCTATCTTTAAAAATAGGAGATTTTAATTATGTGGATGGTAGTTACTTTTTTTATTAGCTTAGTTTTAATAGTTATTATTTATGATAAACTATGTATAACTAGAAAATGGGGTGAGAATGAAAACAACTTTTTTTAAAAATGCCCTTGTGGGTCTGAATCACTAAAATGTCCCCATTTTAATTTTGCTCCACCTAAAACATGAAAATGTAAATGTTGAATCTCTTGACCACCATTTTCACCTATATTTGTAATAACTCTATATCCAGATTTTTCTATTTTAACTTCTTTTGCAATATCTTGTATAAAACTACTCATATCAGCCATTAAACTAGAATCTACATCATTAAAACTATCAATATGTATTTTTGGTATAGCTAAAATATGAATTGGAGCTTTAGGGTTAATATCGTGAAAAGCAATGAATTTATCGTTTTCTAATATTATATTTGATGGAATCTCTTTGTTTACAATTTTACAAAATAAGCACATCTTATTTCCTTATATATTATTGAATTTATAGATGTAATTGTAACACATTTTATGGTAATGAAGCTAGATATAAAATATTTTGTATTATACTATAAGTAAATTTTAACAATTATGGAGACTCTATTTGAAAGAGTGGTATGAAAAAATAAAAGAAGCACAGAGTGTGGAAGCTTTAGAAGAGATTCGTATCTCTGTGTTTGGTAAAAAAGGTGTTTTAGCTACTGAATTTGCTAAAATGAAATCTGCTCCAAATGAAGAGAAGTCTAAAATAGCTAAAGAGTTAAATACTCATAAAAGTTCTCTTATGAATGAGTTTACAGCTAGAAAAATAACTATACAAACATTAGAACTTCAAGAGGCTATGAAAAAAGAAGCTATTGATGTTTCTTTATATAGTACATCATCTCAAGCTGGTGCTTTACATCCAGTTATGGAAACAATGGATAAAATTGTTGAGTATTTTTCATCTATGAATTTCTCAGTTAAAACAGGTGGAATGATAGAGGATGATTTTAACAATTTTGAAGCATTAAATCTACCAAAATATCATCCAGCTCGTGATATGCAAGATACTTTTTATTTTAAAGATGAAATGTTACTTCGTACACATACTTCACCTGTTCAAATTAGAACAATGATGAATACAAAACCACCTATTAGAATGATTGCTCCAGGTGCTGTTTTTAGAAGAGACTATGATTTAACACATACACCAATGTTTCACCAAATAGAGGGATTATTAGTTGATGATAAAGGGGAAGTTTCTTTTGCTAATTTAAAGTATATCTTAGAAGATTTTTTAAAGTATATGTTTGGAGATATTAAAGTAAGATTTCGTCCATCTTTCTTCCCATTTACAGAGCCATCAGCAGAGGTTGATATATCTTGTGTTTTCTGTAAAGGTGATGGTTGTAGAGTATGTTCAAAAACAGGTTGGTTAGAAGTTCTTGGTTGTGGAATTGTCGACCCTAATGTATTTGAAGCAGTTAACTATAAAGATGTAAGTGGATATGCTTTTGGTTTAGGAGTAGAACGATTCGCAATGTTAATTCACCAAATAGGTGATTTACGCTCTTTATTTGAGGGTGATATAAAGCTATTGGAGCAGTTTCAATGATAGTAACTAGAAGTTGGTTAGGTGAGTGGATAGATTTAGATGGAATCTCAACAGAAGATTTGGCAAAAACATTTAACTCTATTGGTTTAGAAGTTGATAGAATAGAAAAATATAGAGTTCCTAAAAAAATAGTTTTTGGTAGAGTAATTGAGTGTGAAAAACATCCAGATGCTGATAAACTAAATGTTTGTAAAGTAGATATTGGAACAAGTATTCGTCAAATTGTTTGTGGTGCTTCAAATGTTAGAGCAGGTTTAGATGTAGTTGTTGCTACTATTGGTGCTGAGATGCCAAGTGGACTTGTTATAAAACCAGTTAAACTTCGTGGTGTAGAGAGTGAAGGGATGATATGTTCATCTTCTGAAATAGGTCTTGAAACTGTAAATAGTGGAATCTTAGAGTTAGATAGTAGTATAGGTGACTATGAACTTGGTCAAGAAGTTAGTGAAAACCAATTTTTAAATGATGACTTAATTGAGATTGAACTAACTGCTAATAGAGGTGATTGTTTAAGTATTCATGGTGTTGTAAGAGATTTAAGTGCTGCTTTTGATAGAGACATAAAAGAACAAAAAACAATTATTAATGAAGATAAAAGAGGTGTTGGAAGAATTTTAAATCTAACACACGAAAAAGAGTTGAAAACAAATCTATTTTATAAAGTTATAGAACTAAATGATTTGACTTTACCAACAATTGTTAAATTAAGATTAGCTCAAATTGATGATAAAAGAGATTCCGATATAGAATCTTTAATGCTATACACAACTCATACTACAGGTGTTATTCTTAGAGCTTATGATTATGATACTTTTTGTGATGAAAAGAATATGGCTCAAATCAATATAGTAAGAGATGAAAATAATTATATTTCTGTAATGTCAACTGAAAGAGCTTCTGTTGTTGGTGTTATTCAAGAAGATAGTTCTAAATTTATTAAGAAAGATGGAATGATGCTACTTGAAGCAAGTTATATTGCTCCAGATTTAATCTCTAAAAATATGTATGTAAATAAAATAGAAAAAGGTCCACTGTTTTATAATACATCAAGAGGAAGTGAACCTCAGTTAAGTTTAGGTGTGTTATCTTGCTTAAGTTTAATAGATAATAACTCTAATTCATCAATATTTAGTGGAAGTATACATACAGAAACTATTTATAAAAATATAATTATTAGTTTAACTAAACAAGAGATAGATGAGATAATTGGTGCTGATATTGATAAAATGACAATAAATAAGATTTTTAAAAATCTTGGTTTCAATACATCAAAATCATCAGCAGATAGTTTTGTAATTGAAGTACCTCAATATCGTCATGATATTGTAAATAAACAAGATGTTGTTGAAGAGATAGTTAGACTTGTAGGGATAGACAATATTCCGTCAAAACCATTTACATTTCAAGAAGAAAACCGTTTTAATGATGATTATAATGCTTATAAGAAAAAAAGTATTTTTAGACATCGTTGTGCTCAAAGTGGTTTTTTTGAAAGTGTTCATTTTGTTTTTGATGAGAGAAAAACACTTGAAAAATATGGTTTTGAAACAATTAATTCAGAATTAGAACTTTTAAATCCTATTGTACAAACCTTAGATACTTTAAGAACAACTTTACATACAGGTTTATTAAAAGCAGCATCTAACAATCTAAAAAATGGGTATTCTCAGGTAAAACTTTTTGAAGTTGGTTCTGTTTTTAACTCAAACCGTGAAGAATCTTTAAAAATGGCACTTTTATATTCTGGTAATAAAGAGAAAGAAAGTATCATGAATAATGGTAAACCAGATTCAATAGATTTTGGTGGCTTTGTTCAAAAAATATCAGATATTATTGGAAAATTTGAATTAGTAGAAAATCAAACTACACACTCTTTATCACACACTTACCAATCTGCTTCAATTATGGTAAATAATGAAAAAATTGGTGAACTATTTAGAGTTCATCCTGAAGTTGAAAAAGATTATGATTTAACAGCTACATATATGTGTGAATTAGATTTCAATAAAATTCCTTATGGGTTAAAAGTTGCTAAAACTACATCTAAATATCAAGCTTCAACTAGAGATTTAAGTATTATTATGCCTAAAAGTATGAGCTATGAAAAAGTTAAATCTACAATAAATTCTATTGCTAGTGATGAATTAATAAACTTTTACCCTGTAGATAAATATAGTGATGAAAGTTTAGGTGATGATGTTAGTTTATCAATCAGATTTATACTTCAGTCTAAAGAGAAAACATTAGAAGAGGAAGATATTTCATCATCAATGGATTCTATTTTAGAAGCTTTAAAAGATGAGTTAGGAATCGGTATAAGATGAGTAAAGTAACTATTGAACCATCAGAAAAGTTTTCTTTAAATATTTCGCAAATAGCTCCAGATAAATCAATATCACATAGATGTGCTATGTTTAGTATGTTAGCATCTGGAATGAGTGTAATTGAAAACTTTTTAAGAGCAGAAGATACTTTAAATAGCTTAGAAATTGTAAAGAATCTTGGAGCTATTGTAGAAGATGATGGTAAAATAATTAAGATTACATCTGATGGTATTAAAGAGAGTAGTGAAATATTAGACTGTGGAAATTCTGGAACAGGTATGAGACTATTTTGTGGTTTTTTAAGTTCTGCTAATGGTCATTTTATTTTAACTGGAGATGAGTATCTTCGTCGTCGTCCTATGAAAAGAGTTACAACACCACTTCGTGATATTGGGGCTAAACTTGATGGTAGAGAAGATGGTGATTTTGCTCCATTAAGTATAAGAGGTGCTTCATTAAAAGCATTTGACTATGAGAGTAAAATTGCTTCAGCACAAGTAAAAAGTGCTATGATATTAGCCGCTCTTAGAGCTGATGGAGTTTGTAAATACACTGAACCTGAACTAAGTAGAGACCATACAGAGAGAATGTTAAAAGGTATGGGAGCTAAGATAGAAGTAGATGGACTTATTACAACAATAAACCCAATGAAAAATTTATTATCACCTTTAGATATTAGAGTTCCAGCTGACCCATCAAGTGCTTTTTTCTTTGCTATTGCTGCTGCGATTACACCAAATTCTAAAATAGTTTTAGAGGGTGTAACATTAAATGAAACTAGAATAGAAGCATTTAAAGTTCTTGAAAAAATGGGTACTAAAATATCTTATGATATGACAGATAATAAGTATGAACCAATAGGTAATATTACAGTTGAATATGCTCCACTTAAAGCTGTAACTGTTGAATCAAATATATCTTGGCTTATAGATGAACTTCCAGCTTTATCTATAGCTTTTGCTTGTGCTAATGGTACAAGTATAGTTAAAAATGCTAAAGAACTTCGTGTTAAAGAATCTGATAGAATCTCAACAGTTGTAGATGGATTAGAATCTTGTGGTATAGAAGTAACAGAATATGAAGATGGTTATACAGTTACTGGTGGTACTTTAACTAAATCTAAAATAGATAGTCATGGTGACCATAGGATTGCTATGAGTTTTATTATAGCAGGGCTTAAGTGTGGTATGGAAGTTACAGATATTGACTGTATAAATACATCTTTTCCAAATTTCTTCGAGATACTAAAAGATATAACAAATATAAAGGTTAACTAATGGTTATTGACTTAGCTGAAAGTTATGGTTTTTGTTTTGGAGTTAAAAGAGCTATTAAAATAGCAGAAGAGAACCGAGATTCTTCAACTTATGGTCCTTTAATTCATAATTCAAAAGAGATAGCAAGACTTGAAGAAGATTTTAGAGTAGGTTTAACAGATGATTATAAAACTTTTAAATCTGGTGATAAAGCAATAGTTCGTACACATGGAATACCTAAAAATGAGTTAGAAGAGTTAAAAGAAAATCATGTTGATGTTGTTGATGCTACATGTCCTTATGTAACAAAACCACAACAAATTTGCCAAGAGATGAGTGAAAAAGGTTATTCCATAGTTATTTTTGGTGATGAAGCTCATCCTGAGATAAAAGGTGTTAAAAGTTATGCTACTTATGGTGCAATAGTTGTAACATCATCAAAAGATTTAGAAGATATTAAGTTAGGTGAAAGAGTTGCTTTAGTAGCTCAGACAACTAGACGAGTAGAAGATTATATGGAAATTTCTAACTATTTAATTCCTCGTCATAAAGAAGTTAGAATTTTTAATACTATATGTAATGCTACATTTGAAAATCAAGAAGCAGTAAGAAAAATATCTAAAAAAGCAGATATAATGATAGTTATTGGTGGAAAAAATTCTTCAAATACAAAGCAATTATTTAATATAGCACAAGATAATTGTATAGATTCTTATCATATAGAAGATGAAAATGATTTAGACTATAAATGGTTTAATGGTAAAAGTTTTTGTGGAATCAGTGCTGGAGCATCTACACCAGACTGGATTATACAAAATGTTATAGATTCTATTCAAAAAAGTGTTAATTAATATAGTTTAATTAACACTTTTTCATACATTTTTCAAAAATCAAAATCAAATTAATAAATATATAAATAAATATTAGATATAATTACAGCAATTTTTATGCAATAAGAGGATAGGTACATGGCGTTCGATAACGAATCATTTGAAGAGGAAGAAAATTTTGCAGAGATGTTTGCTGCAAGTGAGAAAAAACAAGAGACTAGTCGTATAGTTGAGGGTGAAATTGTTGAAATCCAAGAGGATGAACACAGAGCTTTAGTAGGTGTTGGTGATAAGCTAGAAGGTATTATTAGCTTAGATGAGATTACTGTTGATGGTGAGCGTAAGTTCAACACAGGTGATAAAATCAAAGTTATGGTAATGGGTTACAATGGTGAAAGACCTAAAATATCTTATAAAAAAGTTTTAGAGCAAGAAAAAACTATTGAGTTTATTGATGCTCATAAAGAAGATTTTGAAGATGTTGTAATTGAAGGTATCATTACAAGAAAAAATCGTGGTGGTTATGTAGTAGAAGCTGATGCAGTTTCTTTCTTTATGCCTCGTTCATTAGCAGCTTTTAAAGATACTGATGATGTTGTTGGTCGTAAAATCAAAGCACAAGTTGTTAAAGTTGATTCGGCTGAAAACTCAATTATTGTTTCTCGTCGTAAACTATTCAACGAAGAAAGAAAAAAGAAAAAAGAGATTATTGACCAATTAATGGCAGAAGATGTTATTGTTGAAGGTTCTATCAAAAAAATCACTAGCTACGGTATGTTCGTAGATGTTGGTGGTGTTGATGGTCTTGTTCACTATAATGAAATCAGTTATAAAGGTCCAGTTAATCCATCTAAACTTTATAATGAAGGTGATATTGTAACTGTTAAAGCTATCTCTTATGACAAAGATAAAAGACATCTTTCACTATCAATTAAAGCTGTTCTTCCAGACCCTTGGGCTGAAGTTGAATCAGAATTAGATGAAGGTGATACAATTACTGTAACTGTTTCAAATATTGAAGCTTATGGTGTTTTCGTTGATTTAGGAAATGATATAGAAGGTTTCTTACATATTTCTGAAATATCTTGGGAGAAAAATGTTAAAAATCCTAATGATTATTTAACTGTTGGTGAAGAGATTGATGTTGAAGTTATTGAAATTAATCCAAATACACATAAACTTCGTGTATCTCTAAAAAAACTTTTACCAAAACCTTTTGATGAATTTATGAAAAATTATAGAGAAGGTGATGTTGTTACTGGTACAATTACATCTTTAACTGACTTTGGTGCATTTGTTCGTATTGCTAGTGTTGAGGGTCTTTTACATAATCAAGATATCTCTTGGGATAAAAATACAAAATGTAAAGAAGTATTAAAATCTGGTGAAGAGATTGAAGTTAAAATTGCTAAAATCAATGCTGAAGACCAAAAAATATCTTTAAATAGAAAGACTCTTTTAGAATCTCCTATTGATAAATTTTCAGCTACTCATAAAGTTAACTCTGTAATTACAGGTACTATTCGTGATATTAAAGATTTCGGTGTTTTCGTTTCTTTAGAAGATGGTGTTGATGCTCTTATTCGTGATGAAGATTTAACTCCACTTATAAAAGAAGAGTTAGAAGCTGGTCAAGAGATTGAAGCTGCGATTGCTGTTATTGATACTCGTAGAGACCGTATCCGTTTATCTGTTAAAAAATTAGATTATATTAAAAATCAAGCTATTCTTGAAGAGATTAATGATAATACATCACACTCTTTAGGTGATTTAATTAAAGATAAAATCAAGTAATATAAATGCATAATATAATAAAATGGTTCGCTCCAATCGTAACGATTGGAGTGGCTATTTTTATTGTTGCATTTACTTTTAGTATAAATATCTCTGAAAATATTACTGAACAAGAATCATTAACTTTAAATAATGAATTAACACAAAAAAAAATAAAAAAAAATTGGTTAAACAATTTTGCTAATACTGAACAACTTGGATACTATTATCCAGTTAATGAAGTATATATAAAACTGAATTTAGATAAAGAAATTAAAGATTTAACTAAATATAAGTTCTCCGCTTCTATTTTAGATCCATACCAACTTTTCTGTTTAAAAGAGGAGTTAAAAAATCATAATTTACAATATTATCTTAAGAAAGATAAAAACAGTTTAGACTTAATTATCTATTCAGAAAAAAAAGATAAACTAAATTCTTTAGTTAAAGTACTAAAAAATTATCAAATTTTGGCAATTGTAGAGCCATATAATGAGGAAAAAAAATGAAAAAACATACTATTGTAGTTTGTGATCATATACATGAAGCAGGTCTTGAAATATTAAGAAATGATGAAAATATCAATTTCATAATGGCTGCGGATGAAGATAAAGTAAAACTTTTAGATATTATTGAAGAAGCTGATATAGCAATTACTAGAAGTTCTACAGATGTAGATGAAAACTTTATAAAACATGCTAAAAATATGAAAGCTATTGTTCGTGCTGGTGTTGGTGTTGATAATGTTGATATACCTGGATGTTCAAAAGAGGGTATTATTGTTATGAATGTACCAACGGCTAACACGATAGCTGCTGTTGAACTAACTATGGCACATATGCTTTCTTGTATGAGAATGTTCCCATATTCACATGACCATCTTAAAAACCAAAGAGTTTGGAAGAGAGAAAAATGGTATGGACATGAGATGAAAGGGAAGAAACTAGGTGTTATAGGTTTTGGAAATATCGGTTCTCGTGTAGCTAAAAGAGCTAAAGCATTTGAGATGGATATAGTTGCTTTTGACCCATATATTGACCCATCTAAAGTTACAGATTTAGATATGACATATACTAAAGATTTTAATGATATTTTGGCTTGTGATATTATTACAATTCACACACCTAAAAATCAAGAAACATTAAATATTATATCTGAAAAAGAGATTGATAAGATGAAAGATGGTGTAGTTTTAATTAACTGTGCTAGAGGTGGTCTTTATAATGAAGAAGCACTTTATAATGGTCTTAAATCTAAAAAAATTCGTTTCGCTGGTATAGATGTATTTATGAAAGAACCAGCTACTGACCATCCTCTTTTAGAATTAGATAATATTGTAGTATCTCCACACTTAGGTGCTAATACTTTTGAATCTCAGTATAACATAGGTACACAAGCTGCTACTAATGCTATTGAAGCTGCTAAAAGTATCTCTTTTCCTCATGCTATGAACTTACCAATAGATGAATCTAAAATTCCACCATTTGTTAAACCATTTTTAGAGATGGGACAAAAAATAGGTTTCTTAGAATCTCAAATGAACAAATCACAAATAATTGCTATTAAAGTTAGTGGTCATGGTGAAATTGCCAAATATGTAGATTCTTTATCTACTTTTGTTGCTGTTGGAGCGATGAGTCAAAATATTGGCGATACAATTAACTATGTAAATGCTGATTTTGTAGCTAAAGAGAAAGGTATTAAAATAGAATCTGAAGCATTAGCTGATTCTTCTGTATTTAAAAACCTTATAACTGTTAAGCTTACAACAGCAGAGGGAACTACTACTATTTCAGCAACTATCTTTGATGATGGTGTTAAAAGAATTGTAGCTATTGATGGTTTTGATATTGAAGTAGCACTTAAAGGTGATATGATTCTATATAAAAATACTGATGTTCCAGGTGTTATAGGTAGTATAGGTACAACATTAGCTAAAAATAATGTAAATATCGCTGACTTTTCACTTTCAAGAAATAACGAATCTCAAGCATTAGCAGTTATTTTAGTTGATGATGTTGTTAATGAAACAACACTTAATGAATTAGCTTCTTTAGAAGCTTGTATTAGTGTTAACTACGCAAGAGTTTAACTCTTCACAATTAAAAGTATATTCTAATTTTTAGAATATACTTTCTTCAACATCAATTTAATTTTTTTTATAATTAATAAACTTATATAAGAGTTTAAATGAAAAGTATATAACTTCTAAATATATATTTTTAGAAGTTATATAAAACTAAAACTAGATAGCTTTAGTTTTGTTTAAAAGTATAGGTATAAATATAAGTGAAACTATAACTGCAGCAACAGTTCCAGATATAAGAGCAACACCTAAACCACCAAATACAGGGTCACTAGCAAGAAGTGCTGAACCAAGTATAATAGCAATAGCAGTAAGCATAATAGGCTTAGCTCTTGTAGCACTTGCTATGGCAATAGCTCTCCTTTTTTCTATCCCTTTATCTTTTATAAGAGATTGAGCAAAGTCAATAAGAAGAAGAGAGTTTCTTGAACTAATCCCCATCAGAGCAATAAATCCAATAAGTGATGTAGCAGTTAAAAAGAATGTTTCAGTTGTTACTAAGTCAGCAACAAAATGTCCAACAATAACCCCTATAATAGATAAAAAACTACCACCAAGAACAATACCACTTAAAGCAAATGATTTATAGTAGATTACCAATAGTAAAAAGATTAGTATAAGAGCAGCAATAAAAGCACCACCTAAATCTCTAAATGTATCTAGTGTAACTTTCATCTCACCATCCCATCTAAGTAGGTACTTTTCACCAGTAATTTTATCTTTTAGATTTAAGTCAAACATATATGTTGTGATTCCAGCTACTTTAGTAACTTCATATTTATCTGAAAATTTCTCTATCATCATCTCTCTAGCATCAAGAAGAGGGTAAACTTGAGAAACCATATCTGTTTCAGCTACAACATTTACCATTGTTTTTAAATCTTTATGGTAAATCATAGGTGTAGAGACTCCCTCTTCTATTGTAACTACTTCTGTAAGTGGAACCATCATCCCTTTTTTATTCATTAACGATAGTTGAGAAAGCTTGTTTTTTAGAACATCTAGTTTATTTAAAGATAGAGTTTGACTTTTTTCACTTAATGAAACAAAGATTGATATTTGATCATTTAGCTCAATAGTATTTTTAACAGCAACTCCCATCCCCTCAAAGGCAAGATATAAGATTTGGTTTACTTGTTTAACACTCAATCCACTTTTAGCAATTTTGTCAGATATTGGTGTTAAAACATATTTTTTATAACTCTCATCAGCCATAACATCAACATCAACTAATCCATCAGTATTTGTAAGTATATTTGCTACCTCTCCAGATAGTTGTATAACTTTTTGGTTCTCTTTACCATAAACTTCTACAACAATAGAAGCTAGAGTAGGGGGACCAGCAGGCATCTCTATCATCTTAATATTTGTTCCAGCTACGATAGGTTGACAACTCTTTTGAATTACAGGTCTTAGTCTTTGAACCATATTAAAAGATTTCTCTTCCCTTTCGTGTTTGTCTGTTAAGTTTACAACAACTTCGGCAAACTCCTCACCATGTTTCATCCCACTACCCTTAACAAGACCAGCATAATCAAGAGGGGAACCTTCACCTAAAAATACTTCTAAGTCAGTTACTGCTTCCTCTTTACCCATAATATCTGTAACACATTGAGTAACAGCTTTTGTTTGAGATATAGAGCTACCTTTTGGAGTATCTACATATATTGTAAAAGTATTTGTACTTTTTCCTGGTAACATTTTTGCCATAACTATTTTAGATGGGAACATCATAATAGCTCCAGCAAGTGAAGCAAAAATTAAAATTATAACAAGTAAGCTTTTTGCTGGTTTATCTAAAATATCAAAAACAAAGTTTTCAAATTTACTTCCATTATGCTTATTATGCATCTGAACCACCTTTTTTATGAGTATCTCTTTTTAATAATTTTTTACCTAAATAAGGTGTAAATATATAAGCTATAAAAAGTGAAGCTATTAGAGCAACTGGTACATTATATGGAATTGGTTTCATAAACTCACCCATCATACCACCAACAAATGCCATTGGAACCATCGTTAAAACAATAGCTAAAGTAGCTACATTTGTAGGTGCTCCAATCTCATCAGTCGCATGAATTAGTAGCTCGTCCATATTTTTATCGTCGCTATCTTTTGAATGCATATGTCTATGGATATTTTCAATAACAATAATAGCAGCATCAACAAGTAAACCAAGAGATAGTAAAAAAGCAAATAATGTAATTCTATTGATAGTTTGGTCACCCATATAAGCTATAAAAAGTGTAATTGCTAAAATTGCAGGTACTGTAAATGTAACAATTAAAGATTCTTTCCAACCTAAGAAAAATACTAACATAACAGCAATAATTACAATAGTGATAACAAGGTGATGAACCAATTCATTAACTGCTTCATCTGCTCTGTCACCATAGTTTCTAGTGATTTTATAAGAGATTCCTAATTTAGAAAGTCTATCTTTATTATCTTCAAGCATATCTTTAACATCATTTGCTACAAAAACAGCATTTGTTCCAGCTAGTTTGGAAACAGCAAGTGTAATTTGCTCATAAGATGAACCATCTTTAAAAATTATTTTGGCACTTTGTTTATTTTGAGAATCTATACCATCTGTTACAGTAGCAATATCTTTTAAGTAGATTGGACTTCCCATATATTGAGCTACCATAATATTTTGAACATCTTTTATAGAATCTATCGCATTTTTTATACCAAATACTACAAGTTTATTATCTTTAGTATTAGCTTTTACACTAGGAACTCTAGCTGTTATAGATTTTATCCCTTCAACAATTTGACCTAATGAAAGATGATAACCTTTAAGTTTTGCTAAGTCAACATTAACATTGTATTGTTCTTTATGTTCACCTTTCAATTCAGTTTTAGCTACATTATCTATGGTGCTTATCTCTTTTTTTAAGTTTTCAATCTCTTGGAGATATTTTGGATAGCTTATAGTTTTGTCTTTTTGGTAAAAAGCTATACCAACAATAGGTATATCAATATCTATATCAAAAGGTTTTACAAGTGGTTGCATAACATTTTTTGGAAGAAGGTTCATATTTTGCATAACTTTATCATAAAGTTTTAGGTTTGAACTTTCTCTATCTTGCCCAATATAATACATTACATTTAATATAGCCACATTTTCTACACTCATAGAGTATATATGTTCTATCCCCTTAACTTCTCTTAGTTTTTGTTCAAGAGGCTCAATTAGAATCTTTTCAATCTCTTGAGGTTTAAGACCTGGAGCAGGGATGATTATACTTCCCCCACTAATAGAAATTTGAGGGTCTTCTTCACGAGGCATAACTTCTAACGATAGATAACCAATAGCTAGTAAAAAGATAGCTAAAAGAGCTGTAAGTGGATTATACAGGAAATTTTTAGCTAGTTTACCAGCATAATCAGTAACCTTGATATGCGATAAATCAGTTTCTTTCATTGTTAGTTAACCTCTATATTTACGGTTGCATACATACCTGGATATACAGATGGATGGTTTGTTTTAAAATCAATTTTAATTTTAAATGTGTGTGTCATAGGGTTAGAGTTTGGAATAATCGCACAAATAGTACCTATAGCATTTATTTTTAATGATGGTATATTTACAACAACTTTTTTACCATGACTAATTTGAGCTAAATTTCCCTCAGCAATCTCAGCACTAATTTTAAGGTCACTCAAATCTGAAAGTACAATAGCTGGCATACCAGGCATAGCCATCTCACCAACTTTTATATTTTTAGCTACAACAACACCATCATTTGGAGCTTTTATAATTAAGTATCTATATTGGTTTTTAACCTCTTGAAGTCTAGCTTTAGATATAGCAATCATATCTTTAAGATTTTTAGAAGCAAGTTCAAGGTTTTCAACTTCATATTTTGAAACCATATCTTTTTTTAGTAGTCTTTTGTGTCTATTTAAGTTTATCTCAACATTTGTATATTGATTTTGGTATATTTGAAGACCAAGTTCAGCTTGTCTTTTTGCTGAATCTATCTCTCTTGAATCTATGGTATATAGAATTTGCCCTTTTTTAACTTTTTCACCATCTGAAACTTTAACCTCTGTTACAAACCCCATAAAACGACTTGTTATCATTTTTTGGTTATCTGAAATAACACTACCTGAAAGAGTTAGTGTCTCTGCTATAAGTGAAGCACTTAGTGCTAAAAGTATTAAAAATTTATTTCTCATTGTTTTCTCCATTTGCTAGTTTTTCTAAAGCAAAAATTCTTTTATTTCTGCTATTTTTTACTTGTTGTAGTTCTAAGATTTTTTGAATCTGTTGAGATTGTTTAATAATAACATCACTCATAGAAACAAGTTTCTCTTTATATCTACCCTCATAGTTTTCATAAATTGCATTTGCTAGTTTAAATTCTTTATTTAAAGATTCTATATCACCGTTAAGAGTTGCTATTTCTGTTCTTATTTTTCTAATTTTAAGTAGAATCCCTTGTTTAGCCAATTCTAATTGTGTAGTTGTTTTTAACTGTTGAATTTTAGCTTTTTCAATATTAGCTTCATCTATTCCACCATTATATAAGTTCCAGCTAACTCTAGCACCAACTGTATAGGCTTTATGGTCACTAGCATCACCTAAAAATGTATCATCTGCAGTACTTATCTCTCCAAAAGCACCAACCATTGGATAGTAAGCAGACTGTGAAACTTTTAACATATTGTCTCTAATTTTCAAACCTGTTGTTGCTCGTTGTATGTCAATGTTATTTTGTAAAATATTTTCATTTGACAAGATAGGCATCTCAACATCTGGACAAGGTGTTAAAATCATTTTAACATCTTGGTTAAGTAAAAAACTTATGTAGTGATAAAGAAGTTTTTGGTTTGAATCTATTTGAGATATAACTCTTTCAACATCACCTTTTTTTGCTTGAACCTCTAGTAAATCTACTTTCTTAGCATAACCAACTTCTATCATAGTTTTAGTCATCTCTTCAAGAGTTTTAATATTGTCAAGTATCTTTGTAAGATGCTCTTTAGAATCACGAAGAAGAGCCATATCATAAAAACTTTTTCTAAGTTGGTATACTTTTTCTTTAACAATTTTATTTTTATCAAGATTTTTCATCTGAGTCATAGCTTTCATTATCTCAGAATAGCTATTAATTTTGAACCCTGTAAATAAAGGAATTTCATATTTTAGTTTACTTTGAAAGAAACTTCTAGCATCTGGATAGTTTAAATCTTCAGGTGGTGTAGTATAAGCACTCTCAGGTGGTATTCCACCATTCATCCCTGTAGCAGTCATAAACTCTCTAGCACCAAAATCTCCAAATGTAGCTTCACGAGAAGTCAGTTTAAAGCCAAATACATTTCCAGCATCATTTGAGTGAGCATAATCTTGAATAAAATCTAGCTTACCCCAGTGAAGACCATCAACTGTTTTTTGGTCTTCTTTTGCTGAATCTATGTCGTAAGAAGCGGTTTTAATCTCTAAGTTTTGTGATTTTAAGATAGATATAGCACTTTCAAGTGATAACGAACTATTGGTAGTTAAGAGTTCAGAAGCATTTAAAAGTAGTGATGTACATAAAGCACAAGCTATTTTTTTCATAAAAATTCCTAGCGTTTAATTTAATGCAAAATTATAACATAATATTATAATAGTTTCTTGATTTATTTTCAATATATTTGATATTAAGGCAACTTTACTATAATTGTAATTATAATTTTAGGACTTTATCTTGAGCATACAACCTTTCACTCATTTACACTTACACACAGAATACTCACTCCTTGATGGAGCAAATAAACTTACAAACCTTGTTACTCAAGTAAAAAAGCTTGGTATGACTTCGGTTGCTATGACTGACCATGGAAATATGTTTGGTGCTATAGACTTTTACCAACAGATGACATCAGCAGGGATAAAGCCAATTATTGGGATAGAGGGTTACATCCATAATGGTGAAAAAATAGATGATAAATCTACAAAACAAAGATTCCATATATGTTTATTTGCTAAGAATCAAAAAGGTTATGAGAATCTTATG
>Ga0256837_1001260_pt1 | contig 17884 bp, 17 predicted proteins | sample 4562384metaG_FD_185976 | JGI IMG/M metagenome (GOLD analysis project Ga0256837, IMG submission 185976) | Hydrothermal vent microbial communities from Guaymas Basin, Mexico - 4561-384 | ecosystem: Environmental > Aquatic > Marine > Hydrothermal vents | place: Mexico: Guaymas Basin | collected...
TAACTCAAAAAAAAGACAGTTGCTAAGAAAAAAATCGACTATAATATTTGAATAAAAGGAGTCGAAAATGTCCAGAAAACGTCGTCAACACTCAGCAGAATTTAAGGCTAAAATGGCCTTAAAAGTTTTAAGTGATCAAAAAACATTAAGTGAACTAGCTGAGCAGTATGATATTTCACCATCAGTAATAACAAAGTAGAAATCAAAATTAGTTGAGCAGTCGTCAACATTATTTGCTAAAGGCGGTAGCCCATTAGATAAAAATGACAATCAAGTTGAAAGATTATATGCTAAAATAAGTAAATTAGAGATGGAGAATGATTTTTTATCCAAGGCGTTCGAGCCCTACCGGTCCCGATAAAGCACCAAATGATAAATAAATCATCAAAGTTTAAAATAACTAAAACATCTCAAGCTTCTTTGCTTGGTATTTCTAGAAGTAGTATCTCCAGGTCCTAAAACTACTAAAAAGACTAGTAAACACAAGGTTTACCCGTATTTATTAAAGGGCCTTACAATTGATCGTCCTAATCAAGTTTGGTGTACTGATATTACATATACACCTATGCCAAAAGGTCATATCTATTTGGTAGCTATTATGGATTGGTACAGCAGAAAAGTTTTAAGTTGGAGAATATCTAATACTTTGACTGCCGATTTTTGTGTCAGTGCATTAAAAGATGCTATTAGAAAATATAATATTCCTGAAATATTTAATACGGATCAAGGTTCACAATTTACTAGTGATGAATTTATAAAAACATTAAAAAATACTCGAAAAACAAAAATCAGTATGGATGGCAAAGGCTGTTGGGTTAATAATGTTTTTATAGAAAAATTGTGGAGATCGCTAAAATATGAAGAAGTCTATCTTAATGCATACGAATCCATCAATGAAGCAAAGCAGCGGATAAGTAAATATTTTAATAATTACAATACTTTTAGACCTCATGTAGCTATGGGTGAAATACGCTAGATGAGGTTTATTATAAAAAGGAGTTGAAACAAGTAGGATGAAATTTTATACTAAAAAATCAGTGGGAGACCTCTACGCAGTCGTTAATTAACTTTTTTAAATTTAATGGCTTTTTTCTTATTTACCACTGAATCTGTCCGTTGATTGGGGACCGCTTTAAAATTATCTTAGCAGTTATGTAAATTTATACAGTGCTTTAGGTGGCGGAAAAATTTATGAAGATGAAACTTCTCAATAGTATTATTTTAATTTGCGTTATCATTGGCAATAGCAATACCTTTGCCGACGAAACCTATCAAGAAGCTGTAGTGTTTTTTCAACAAAAACAATACGCCAAAGCTTTTCCTATTTTAAAAACTCAAGCCAAACAAGGTTTAAAAGAAGCCATGTATCGCTTGGCGTATTTATACCAAAATGGTTTGGGGGTCAAACAAGACTATGCTAAATCAGCCTATTGGTATCAACAAGTTGCTTCTGAGTTTAGCTATACCCTAACAGAAAAGTCAACAACACAAACAGTTAGTCAAAAATTACACGAGCAACTAAATCAAGCTACAATACTAAAAAAAAACACCTTTATCTTAACCAAAGTTGACACCTCATCATCAGAAGTAAAAAGTTTGTTAGAAGATTTTTTAAGCGACAATTTTTTTGGTTTAAGTCCTTACAAAAATAATTATTTTTTACCCTTCAGCCAATCTGACAATAAATATAGACGCGTATTTTCTGGCACCCATCCCAACAATTACACTGCCGATCAAAAAAACAACGATACCTATAACAGTGAAACCGAATTAGAATTTCAACTAAGTTTGCAAAAGATGCTAAGTTATAATCTATTTGGCTGGCAAGAAACTATCAATTTTGCTTATACGCAAAAAGTGTGGTGGCAAGCCTATAGCGAATCAGCACCGTTTAGAGAAACAAACTATCAACCAGAAATATTTATCACAATCCCTACCTCTAAATCTATCGATAAACTTATAAATTTAAAAGCTATGAAGTATGGATTTATTCATGAATCAAACGGTCAAGAAGGATATCGTTCACGTTCTTGGAATCGAGTATATATTACAGGTTTTTGGCAATTTAAAAATTTATTTGCCAGTACAAGACTCTGGCATAGACTTCAAGAACAAGACAAATACAGCGGCTATTATCAAGGTCAAATCCATCCCGAAACAGGACTTATCCATCCAAATGCAAGCGGAGATGACAATCCAGATATAGCGCACTATTTAGGATATGGTGATATCAGATTAAAATATTTATATAAACAACATCAATTTGGAAGTCTATTTAGATATAATTTTGGTGCCGGCGGTAAGCAAAGAGGAGCAATAGAATTAGATTGGTCTTATCCTTTTTTTGGCTCTAAAAATATTTTTTGGTATTCAAAAATATTTAGTGGATATGGTGAATCTTTAATAGACTACAACAGAAATATAAACAAAATTAGTTTTGGGTTTTCCTTTTCCCGTGGGTTATTTTAATTTAAGTTGGCATTTTACTATAGAAATAAAAACCAAATGCTAACAATATGCTAATAGGTAGATATAAAACTATAATAGGATTTATAGACGACAAAGTTGCCAACTGTATTAAAACCCAGCTAAATGCGTAGTAAGTCATAACCATTACAATGCAATGCCCCATAGATATTAAAAAATGTCCTTGACGGCTATTAAATAAAATAATCATACTCCATAAAAATAATAAAAATGAAGTTAAAGCCGTTAAAGGTCTGCTGATTAATTCGACATACGGCGAGCCTGAATTGTTAAGTTTTTTTAATTGAGCATTAGATAAAAATTCTGGACTCTTTCGATTTAACAATAAATCATCCATTGTTAAATTAATATTTAATTCCATTTTATCATAATGCTTGGACAACTCTGTGTCGCCAGCTTTTTGCATGCTGACATTAGTTAAAATCCATTTACTACCGTGTTTCTCTGCTGTTTCTGCACGTAAACGATATAGCCAATTACCATCTAAATCTAAACGTGTTACAAATAACACTGAAATACGATTCTCTTTTTTAAAAATAGTTTTAGCAAACCAAAAATTATACCCCATTTTATCTGATTTGCTTAAAGCTACATCTCTGGCAAGTCTGTCAAGTTGATTATCGCCGTGCATCTTAGCGCGGATAATTTCTAATTTATTAGACGCAATAGGAACTACTTGAGATTTTAATAAATAATCACCAACAGAAATTAAAAACGTAATAAATAATAAAGGTAATAATAATCTTTGCCGAGATATGCCAGAAGATAACATTGCCACTATTTCATGATGTCTATCTAAGCTAGATACAGCAAATAAACCAGAAATAACTGTGATAATCGGCAACAACCATTGACTTAATATGCCTGGCAAAATATAGGCATAATAAGTCAAGATAGAGTTCAATACTGGAACGTCTTTGATTTTTAAAAATTCATCAAAGCGACCAAATAAATCTAATATTATAAATAAAGCTACAATTAAAAAACTTAATACTGCAAAAGGTGCCACAAAAGCCGATAACACATATCGGTCTAAACGGCGCATCAAAAACATTTTTACTTAACCAGTTTAGAAATTTCTTTAAAATTTGGATGAGTACTAGCACCCATTGCCTCAAAGAAAAAAGATTCTACATTATAAGCATACGCTCCTGCGGATTTAATCCTATCAATACCATTAGCTTTATTTAACTGAGTTCGACTGGATAAACATTCTTCTAAAATAAAAACTTCATACCCCAAAGCCAATAAATCTACTGCAGTTTGCGCAACACAAACATGTGTTTCTATACCAGCTAAAATAATTTGTTTTACCGGGCTATCTTCTAGCCAAGATTTAAATTCGGATGATCCTAAAGCGGAAAAGGTAGTCTTATCAAAAACATTTGATACTTTTACTTTTTCTTGAATCACACTTACAGTCTCACCCAAGCCCTGTGGATATTGCTGTGTTACAATCACAGGAATATCCAAAATATTAGCCCCTTCAATAGCCTTTACAGTGTTGGCCACAACTGTTTCAAACCCATCAATTGCCGATGCAAAACGTTCTTGCAAATCAATAACTAATAGAGCACATAAATCCTTATTTATTTTTTTATTGTGTGTTATCATTTTAATCCGTATTCAGTAAAGTACTTTTTTTAGAACCAATAGTCAGTAACATTTCAATATTATTGGTTGTTTTTTCTATAGCGTTACTCATAAATTCCATAGCGCCTTGGGTGCTTTTTTCACTTACGACTTTGCGTAATATATGCATATTTTCTAATTCTTCAGGTACAACTATCAACTCCTCACGACGGGTACCAGATGGAGCAATATCAACTGCTGGCCATATACGTTTATTGGCTAATTTACGGTCTAAATGGATTTCCATATTACCTGTACCTTTAAATTCCTCAAAGATTACCTCATCCATTTTAGAGCCAGTATCAACTAATGCTGTAGCTAAAATAGTTAAGCTACCTGCCGTCTCACCTACAATATAACGAGCTGCTCCAAAAAAACGCTTGGGGCGGGTTAAAGCCATCGCGTCTATACCGCCTGATAAAATACGCCCTGTATGTGGGGTTTCCGCATTATATGCTCTACCTAAACGGGTGATAGAATCCAATAAAATTACTACGTCTTTACCAAACTCTACTAAACGTTTAGCCTTTTCAATACACATTTCTGCCACTTGCACGTGACGATCAGTAGGTTCATCAAATGTTGATGCAATAACCTCTCCATCAACTTCTCTACGCATTTCTGTAACTTCTTCTGGGCGTTCATCAATTAATAAAACCATTAATTCACACTCGGGATTATTTTGCGAAATACTAGCCGCAATATCCTTTAAAAACATAGTTTTACCCGTACGTGGAGGCGCAACAATCAAACCCCGTTGACCTTTGCCAATAGGTGTAATCAAATCCATTAAACGCATACCCATAGAATCTTTACGTTCTAAAATTAAACGCTCTGCTGGAAATTCTGGTACCATTTCTTCAAATGGCGTTTGTTTAAAAATAGTTGCTGGTGCTTCTCCATTAATCGCTTCTACTTTTAACATTGCAAAGTAACGCTCTCCGTGTTTAGGAGGACGTATTTGCCCAGCTGTAAAATGACCTGTTTTTAAACCAAAACGCTTAATTTGTGAAGGTGATACATAGATATCATCAGCACAAGGTAAATAATTTTGCTCGGAACTGCGTAAAAAACCATAACCATCTGGTAAAATTTCTAACACGCCCTCACCGTATAATAATCCAGCCTTGTGCACACGAGCTTTCATAATAGTAAAAACTAAATCTTGTTTACTAAGACCCTTGTAGTCTTCTAGTTCTTCTTCTTCAGCCAATTTATACAATTCTGTAGAAGGCATTTTTTGCAATTCTGCAACGTGCAAAACATTTTTTTTAGCCTCTTCATAACGAGCGTTTACTGCTTCTGGATCGGCGAGAGCTTCTTGCTTTAATTGCTCGCGCTCACTATCACAACGAGATGCTAGTTCACCCGATACGTGAGGGCCTGCTGCTCGATTGCCATTTACAGGACGATTATTGCCAGTACGACCTCGTGGCGCATAATATTTTTTGCGACCTCGAGGCACAGTTTGTGGTCTTGGTCCCGGTTTTCTGGCGGCGGGTTTGCTTGGTTCAGCCATCTACTTTATCTCCTCTAGTAGTGCTAATATATCTTGGTGTAATTTGTCAATGGAGCCATCATTCATAAGAATACTATGGCAATTTTTTCGTTTTGCATGATATGGTTCTTGATATTTTTCTCGTTTAAGAAAGTCTTGCTTGTTTACTCCTAAGCGGGTTATTCTTTGACATTTGGGAGCATCAACAAACCAGCATAGATTACAGATAGTATTTAAATTTAACTCAAAAAGAAGCGCGGCATCAATGACCACTTTGTCATATTTTTTCGCCTTTTTAATCACTTCCTGCTTTAATATTGGGTGAGTTATTTTGTTTAAACATTTAACTGATTCTGCACTGGTAAATGCCCTGTGAGCAAGAACTTGGCGGTTCACAACCTTATTCTCAACCACATCCTCCCCAAACTCTTGGGTAAGCATATACATTATTGTAGGATTTTGCAAGACTTTATGTCCAATTTTATCAACATTAATAATATTAAAATTCAAAGAAGCTAAAAAGTTACTAACTGTAGATTTCCCAGCTGCTATAGTGCCTGTTAAACCCAAAACTATTTTTTGCATTACACTATTTAATATCCATCCAATTTAAACCGGCAGAAATAGATACCTTTAATGGTACATCCAAGCCACCCACTGACTCCATAATATTTTTGATAAAAGATAATTCTTGTTCAACTTGATTTTTAGGCACTTCAAAAACCAATTCATCATGAATCTGAATTAATATTTCTGCATTAGTTTGACCACTTAATCTCGCTCTATGCAAGTCCACCATCACGCGCTTTATTAAATCTGCTGCGCTACCTTGAATAACAGTATTAACAGCGGTACGCTCGGCAAATGCACGCATATTTTTATTAGTTGCATTAATATCATTTAAAACACGTTGCCGACCAGACATTGTTGTAACCAAACCATTCTTACGAGCATCTTCAATAGTGCTATCAATAAAAGTCTTAATACTAGAAAAATAATTAAAATAAGCATCTATAAATTCTTGAGCATCACTGCGACTCATACCTGTTTCTTGTGCTAGACCAAAGGCCTGTTGCCCGTAAATAATACCAAAATTTACCGCTTTAGCATTGCGTCTTTGCTCTGAAGTAACCTGATCCAATGGTACAGAACAAACCTGAGAAGCGACCAAGGTATGAATATCTAAATCCTCATTAAACGCTTGTACTAATTTTGCATCTTTTGAAAAATGAGCCAATACACGCAATTCTATCTGAGAATAATCCGCTGCGATTAAAACCTTATCGGCACAGCTAGGTATAAACGCTCTGCGAATAGATCTGCCTAGCTCTGTACGAATCGGAATATTTTGCAAATTTGGATTGCGACATGATAGACGCCCTGTTTCTGTACCTGTTTGCATAAAAGATGTATGCAATCTATTGGTGTAAGGATTGATTAATTCTGGCAACGCTTCTATGTACGTACTTTGCAATTTTGCATAACTGCGATATTCTAACATTAAACGACATATCTCATGGTGCTTGGCCAACTTAGTTAAAACAGACACATTAGTGGAATATCCTGTTTTGGTTTTTTTGGGCGCTTTAATGCCCATTTTTTCAAATAAAATCTCACCCAATTGTTTTGGCGAATTTAAATTAAACTCCTGAGATGCTTCAAGGTAAATTTCCTGAGTTAAATCGGTCAACACTTCTGCTAAAGCACTACCCATCTCTTTTAAAATATCAATATCTAAAGCTACGCCACCATATTCCATATCCATCAAAACATCAACTAATGGCATCTCTAAATCTGTAAACAAATCTAATAATTGACGAGTTTGCAAATCACGTTTAAAAACCTCATACAATCGCAAGCAAGCATCTACATCTTCACAAGCATAAGAGCCAACCTTAGCTACTGGCAATGTATCCATGGTAACCTCTTTTTTGCCCTTTCCAATTAAATCAACAGTGGGTGTTTTGCCTAAATGCAAATATGTCGACACTAATGCGTCTAACTTGTACACTCTACTACTAGGATTTAACAACCATGCGGCTATCATAGTGTCAAATACCACGCCAGAAACTTCTATACCCACACTTCGCAATACCTGCTTATCAAACTTAGAATTTTGTGCTACCTTCAAAATATTGTCATTAGAAAACAACTGCTTTAATGGTTGGGCAATATCTTGCCAAGCCACTTTCGGTTGCCCTTCTGGGCTTAAAATAGGTATATAAACTGCCTTAGATGTTGTTTTACAAAACGATATACCAACAATTTGAGCACCTGGTATTTGCAAAGAATCCGTTTCTAAATCAAACGCCCAACACTCCGCTCTAGATAACTCATTAATCACCGCTAACGCCTGAGAGGTGTTTTGACAGATAACATACTCGCCATTAATCACTTCTTCCGCAACTTTGTCATTAGCATCTAATATTTGAGTTGGCGAACTACTAGGATCTAACAAATAGCGTAAAGTTTTAAGATTATATTTCTCAAAAAACTTTGTAACATCTGCCTTTGGCTTAAAGGGAAACTTATATTCTTGCATATCTATATCCATAGATACATCACAGTCAATTGTTACTAATTTATGGGACAAAAAAGCATCTTCACGATATTTCAATAAATTCTCTTTTAATTTTTTCGCCGTGATTTTATCTATATTCGCATAAATACCCTCTAGTGAACCATATTCTAATAATAGTTTAGTTGCAGTTTTAGGACCAACCGAGCGAACCCCTGGCACATTATCAGAAGTATCTCCAGCTAAAGCTAAAAAATCAATAAATTGCTTTGGGGTTAAAGACGTTTCGGCCAACATATCTTCTTGATTGATTATTTTTTTCTTAGCATATTTATACATCTTAATATTATTATCTATTAATTGCATAATATCTTTATCTTCTGTAACAATAAAAACATCACAATCTTGACTAGATGCTCTTTTTGCAATTGTACCAAGCAAATCATCCGCTTCAAAACCAGCTTTTATAGCTGTAGGGATACCCAAAACTTCAACTGCCTCTTTAACCAATGGCAACTGCACACGCAATTCTTCTGCAATAGGCTTTCGATTAGCTTTATAGTCGGGATACATTTCATGTCTAAAATTTTTACCCCCTGGATCAAATACTATAACCAAATAATCTGGTTGGCATTGACCAACTATCACATTTAAAACCTTTAAAAAGCCAAACAAAGCATTAGTAGGGATTCCTTCAGAATTAGTTAATGGCGGAGTAGCATAAAAAGAACGGAAAATATAAGCCGAAGCATCGACCACATAAAAAGATGGTGACATAAGGTACCTCAAGGACTGTAATTTGGGGATTATTTGAATTACAAAGCAGAATAGACAATAAAAGTAAAAGGGTCAATTAATTTATATTATTATATTGTAATAAATAATTAAACTAACAACAAAACGACTTTTAGATATTTATAAAGAGAAAAAATAATATTTTAAAATTGAAACTTCAAATCAATTCTACCTTTTTATTTGACAAAATGTGATTTCTTTCAAATAATGCAATCCTTATTCTTTCAGAAATGGAGATGTACCTTGAATAACGAACGTGGATCAGCACAGATAATATTAATTGTTTTCGTAGTTCTAACCCTTATTTTAAGTGGTGCAACTTATTCTTTATTTATGGCTAAAGAAAAATCTGCCAAGATAGAGGCTAAACAAAAAGCGCAAATAGACAATAGTTTAAATACTATGAAAAAACGTGAAGGAACTATTATAGACCTTAACGAAAAAATCAGCGAACTAACTCGCAACTATAATGATTTAAATCAAAGATATATTGATAACGTGCGTGCATTAACTGAAACTCGCGGTGAACGCAATGAAGCTTTGCAAGCACGAGATGAAGCAGAAAACTTATTAGATGAAGAAAAAGTAAAATTTCGTGATGAATTGACAGAACTAGAAAAACAACTGGCTCAAAATCGTGCTACAATGGAAAAATTAGAAGAAGAAATGGCTACTAAAGAAGAGCAACTAGAAGAAAAAGCTGCAGATTTAAAAGCTCAATCATTTGAAGAAATTAAAAAAGCTAAAGATAGTGTAAGTAACGCTCAACAAGAAATTAATCAATTAAAATCACGATTAGCCCACCTATCGTCTGACGAAGAAGTAAATTTTGATAAACCAACTGCAGATGGCAAAATCATATTTGCTGATTTTGACAATAAATTTGTTATTATTAATTTAAATGAATCTGATGGTGTAGTGCCTGATATGCCATTTGATGTGTTTGAATCTGGCAGTGGTGAAAACACCATCAAAAAAGGTCAAATACGCATTAAACAAGTTAAAAAAGACGTAAGTTATGCTGTTGTTGAAAATCTAAAAGATAACTTAAGACCCATTATTTCTGGTGACTTAATTGGCAACCCTGTATTTACACAGGGCATAGATCGTAAAAAAACTTTTGTATTAGATGGAGAGTTCACCACATATAATACTGGTGAAATTGCTGCATTAATTAAAGATTTTGGAGGCATAGTAGCCGAAGAAATCACTGTAAAAACTGATTTTGTAGTAGTGGGACTTAACCCAATTATGTTAAGAGAAGCAAAGCGTTTGCATATACCACTTATGAAAGAGGAACAATTATATCGTTTTATCCAGAAACGTTCTGGCAAATAAGGAGATCAGTATGAAAACTAAACAAAATTTATTAGTTGCTTTGGCTGTTGTTATTGCCTTAATCACTGGCTACTCGCTTAAACCAGAACCTGCGCTTGCCCAAGAAAGCTCCAATGGATATATATGTTTTAAACTTGATTCGGGTAGTGGTAAAAGTGAAGATTCTGCCTTTGCTTTAATTAGCACCAACCAAAAAACTATTATGATTTATAAAGTCAAATACCAAAAAGGCAAAAAAACATCGCTTGAATTAGATGCAACTAGATCTTTTAAATTTGATGAACAATTAGAAGAATGGAAAACAGAGCCAAAACTATCTATATTAGAGGCACAAATCAAAAAAATGGCTGCTAAAAGGAAATAAACAATGGCCGATTTTATCTCATTTGAAGAAGCCAAACAAGAACTAGGATTAAGCGATAAAGATTTACATTCTTTTATTGCCCAAGGCAAACTTTCGCCTAAACGCCAAGATGGTGTTGTACAATTTCCTGCTGATGAAATCAACGCTCTCAAAGAAGAACAAAACGATAGTATTTTGCTAGATATTGACGAAGAAGCCATCGTTTTAGATTTTGCAGATGATGAAATCATCTTAGAGATGCCAGATGATGAGCCAATCGTAATTGATGAACCTGAAATTATTATCGAAGAGCCAGAAGAAACTGTTATCCTAGAAGAACCAACAATTAGTCTTGACGAGCCAGAAACTATATCCTTAGAAGAACCTGAAAAAATCCATTTAGAAGATTCTAGCTCAGATACTGTCATCATTCTTGATGATGAAGAAGAAGACAGTAATAGCGATACAATTGTTTTAATCGATGAAGATGAAACCTCAGAAACTCAAACCATTGTTTTAAATGATGACGCTGAAAGTGATACCATTTTATTAGCCGATGAAGATGACGATAATGCGGCTACTGAAACCATTTCTTTAACTGATGATACTAATGCCGCTACAACTCAAAGTGATTTAACCATTGCTATGAGTGAAGAAGAAATGGTTGCGGAAAATGATGACGACTTAGCTATGGAATTAGCTGGTGGAGGACAAGTTAGCGCTATACCCGAAGGAGCATATGTAGTTACAGATATGCCACCTAGTATGATTGTAACTATACCTTTAATTTTAAGCTTTGTAATTTTAATCTTTGGTGGTATGATTTTATATCCCATGGTTAGCAATGCTTCCCCTGAAGTTGGGGATCCTTTTGTACCTAGTTATCTTGTTAGTTTACTTGATACTGTGCGCAATTGGTAAATCATAATTTTATAATAAAGCAGGAGTTTATATGTTATCCCTATTACACAAAGGTTCTTTATTGGCCTTGGTTGGTTTAATGGCCGTTGGTTGTTCTAGCAAAGAAACAGAATTATTAAAACAAAAAGTAACTCAACAAAACATTATCATTAAAGAATATGAGGCAGAAAATCGTGCCCTTTCTCAAGAAAATAACATTAATAAACGCCGTAATGAAGAATTAGAACTAAAAAACAGGTACTTATCTGATCAGGTCAATACTTTAAATATGCGTTGGCAAAAAGCTAACAAAGACCATCAAGAATTACTAGCTAGTTTGCAAAATGGAACTACTAAAGGCGTTATTGAATGGGATGCAGATGCGCATGTATATCGTGGCAATGGCGATATTATTTTTATGCCTGGAGAATCTAAATTATCTAAAAAAGGTAAAGCTGCTGTATTAAAACTTGGTAATGCATTAAAAAATAAAGATGTAATTGCCGAAATTGCTGGTAATACAGATAATACACCTTTAAAACGTACCAAGAAAAAATGGCTTGATAATTTTGGCTTATCCGCCGCTCGCGCTCTTGATGTTTTGCGTATTTTAAAAGACGCTGGTGTATCAGAGAAAAAACTTTACATAACAGGTTATGGTCAAAACCGTCCATTAGCTAGCAACAAAACTAAGCAAGGTCGCAAACAAAACCGCCGAGTTGATATTTACATCCATCCTGCAAATAAATAAAAATTTTATAAATAAAAAAATGCAGGTGCGATAATCACACCTGCATTTTTTTATCCTCACTGTTGATCATAATGCGGTAGCTCTAAATGAACTCTTATAAATTTCTAAAAAAACATCATTTACGCACACAACGAGATTTTCAAACAGCCTATGGTGAGGGGGCAAAAACATACTCAAAAATGTTTACTATTTTTTTGTGCGAAAACAACCTGAACTATCCTAGACTAGGACTGTCTGTCCGTAAAAAATTTGGCTCTGCCCCTCAACGCAATAAATTTAAACGTCGAATGCGTGAAATATTTAGACTAAATAAAAATGACATCTTCCCTAGCGTTGATATTATCATTATCCCCGGCAACGAATCTGCCAATGCTAATTTTAAACAATTAGAAAAAGGGTTTTGCTATTTATTAGGAATATCTCAAAAACAATATGATAAATAAATTATGCAAAACAGTTTTAATCTCAATAATTAAAATATATCAAAACTATATTTCACCTTTAAGCCCACCTAGTTGTCGTTTTCAACCTACTTGTAGCTCCTACAGTATTGAAGCCTTAAAAACCTATGGTATTTTTAAAGGTATCCTTAAAAGCTTATGGAGAATATTGCGTTGCAACCCCTTATCCAAAGGCGGTTGGGATCCCCCATAAACCATAATTATAATATGACGTATTCAAACGGGCAAATATCAAAAACACTTTTTTTTGGTACTGTTTTTGATATTATAAATTACTCAAAAATAAGAAATTATAACTATTTCATAAAAGGAGATATATGAGAATACGATCAAAACTAACAGCGTTATTATCGGTCTTTATATTAAGTCCATTGTTAGGTGTCAGCATTTATGCAGTGCATAGTATTAATCAAGTAATCAATATCAGCACATCACAAAACGCATCAACTAACCAAACTATTTTAGATAGCTTAAATGAACTATCCAGCACTATTAATATCACATTGCTTATTATAGCTATTATTTTATGTACGATTAGCTATTTGGTTAGTGGTTTTATTGTAAAAACTCTAACTACAATAAAAGAATTTACATCTAAAATTTCTGCAGGTGATTTAAGTACAAAAATTGAGAATATAAAAGACAATGAACTGGGTAGTCTTTTTAAAACACTAATGGATATGAATAATTTTATTGGTGATACCATGGGACGAATGCGTGCCGAATCAAAAATGGTACACTCCTCAGCGGAATCTCTAGGCAAAGAGGCTAAAAAGGTAGAAGCCAATATGTTAAATGTAGGTGAAAACTCTGGTGCAATTGCAGGTGCCGCAGAAGAATTATCCATAACTTCACAACACGTTTCTGACTCTGCCCGTGAAACAAACGACTCAGTAACATCAGTTGCAGCAGCTATTGAAGAAATGAGCAAAGCTATTAGTGAAGTTACTAAAAACTCAAATAAAGGTGCTGATTTAGCTAATTTTGCCGACGAAAAAACTCGTAATGCAATGCAAATTATCGAACGTCTAAAAAGCTCGTCCGATGAAATTGGTAAAGTTATGGATGTAATCAACTCTATTGCGGGTCAAACTAACTTATTAGCTTTAAATGCTACCATAGAAGCAGCAAGTGCTGGAGAAGCCGGCAAAGGCTTTGCAGTTGTTGCCAATGAAGTAAAAGAACTAGCTAGACAAACTGCCACTTCAACAGAAGATATTCGACAAAAAGTAGATGAAATTAGAAGCAATACAGAAGAAGTCGTAGAAGCGATGAATGAAGTTGCAATTGCCAATACCGATGTGATAGGTATATCAAACGCCATTGCTGCCGCCACTGAAAAGCAGACCGTTACAGGTAAAAATATTGACGACTTAATGGTTAGGACTGCAGGATTAGCTCAAGATACTGGTCGTCAAATGGACGAAATTGCAACAGCATCAAATGAGGTAGCAGAAAAAATTGTAGGCATTTCCAAGCTAACTAATGAAACAATGGAACAAGCCAAACAAGTAACTAAAAGCTCAGAACAATTAACTTTAATGGCTAATGAAATGCAAAAAGCCACCAACGCATATAAATTACCCGATAAAGAAATCAACTTTATCACTTGGGGACCTGAATGGGAAAATGGCTTAAAAGTATTTGATGACGAACATAAAGTTTTAGTTAAATATATTAATCAACTTTATAGTGGTATGTGTTTAGGCTCTACTAGAGATAAAGAAGAAAAAATTCTAGAAGGTCTTTTAGATTACACTAAAAAACACTTTGCCCATGAAGAAGAATACTTTGCTAAAGTTAATTACTCTGGTACAGAGGCACACCTTAAAATACATCGTGATTTAGAAGGTACTGTATTAGATTTTGTTGAAAACTTTAAAAAAGACGGTGCTGAAGTTGATGCAAATTTAATGACCTTTTTGCGAGATTGGCTAATTAATCATATCAAAAAAATAGATAAAAAATATCTAAACGAGTTAAGCACAGTAGCTGCAAATGCAGTTGCATTAGATATGTAATTTTTATTATATCTTATTTATAACAAAAAACCCCATTATAGATGGAGTTTTTTGTTATAAATTAACTCAATAAATACAATATTAAAGAACTAAATAACAATTGTATAATAAATATCAAACTAGCGGTTAATAAGGCATTAAAACCATTTTGTAAAATACTTTGTATTTTAATTTTTAAACCAATACCAGCCATTGCCACCATTAACAAAATATGACTAAATTGATTGCCAAAGATTATCATCTTTTGATTTAAAATGTCGCTTGACGCTATTATCGAACAAAATATAAACCCAATAATAAAAAGTGGAATACCGGGTTTTTTAACATCACTTATCTCCATTACTTGTTTATTACGATATAACGGTATTAAAACAAAAAATAATGGCAATAACATAAGTATACGCGCCATTTTAATAATAGTAGCCACTTGACCCGCAGAATCACTTATAGAAAACCCTGCCGCCACAACTTGACCAACAGCTTGCAAAGTATTACCGATAAGCATTCCAGAATGCAATTCATTCATCTTAAAAAGATGTACAGCTAAAAATGGAACTAAAAAGATACCTATTGAACCCAAAAAATTAACAATAGCTATAGATAAACCAACGTCTTCTTCTTTAGCACCAATAATTTTTTCTGTAGCAGCAATGGCAGAGCTACCACACACAGCATTACCTATACCCAATAATAATGCCAAAGATGAATTTAATTTAAATATCTTACCCAAAACTAAAGCAGTGATAATCGTTATAATTAAAGCCATCACAACAAATGCTATAGATTTAAAACCTAATTCCTGCAAAATTAAAAAATTAAGCTTCAAGCCCATAAATGCTATAGCCACAGACAAAATATTAGTAGCACAAAAATCAATGCCCTTTTTAGTGTTAGCTGGCAATTTTAAAATATTACCAATTATAAAACCTAAAATAATAGCATTGCTTACAGCGCCAATATGTATAAATGCGCTAACATAAGTAGCCAATGATGCCAATAATGTACATACTAAAAATCCAGTTATATTTACCTTAAAAGTCATACTTACCACCTACAAAATATAATGAATATAGTATAATTAAATTTAAAATTTACTATATATATATATATATAATGAGCCAAGTAATTGTGTACTAAACAAAAACCTGTTTCTTAAGGAGGGAACAAATGCTAAAAACACTTACTATTAAAACAAAAATCTATGCAATTGTGATAACATCTATTTTATCACTAATAGTCATCGGTGTATTTTTTATGACTAACATGAATGACATCAAAAACCTAGAAACTTCTCTATTAACGATTACCGAAGCTCAAAGCCATTTTATAAATTTAGAAAATAAGCATTTAAAATGGAAAGCTAAAGTTAGTGATGCTTTGCTTAATAATAACCTAACTCAATTAAAAATTAAAACTGACCCGCATACATGCGCATTAGGTACATGGTTTTATGGCAAAGGACGCTCAGAACTTATAGCTTTAGTACCGCAAATAGCACCTATTATCAACAAAATAGAGCTACCGCATACCTCATTACACCATTCTATCAAACCTTTAAAAGAAGCTTACCAACAATCAGGTCGCACAGGTGCTATTAAGTATTTTACCAATCACACAGAAAAACATGTTGCAAAAGTCGGGGAAATTTTAAATCAAGCTAATGCAATATTAAAAAGTCAAAAAGAGCATTTGACCAAAGTAGTTAATACAAAAGTTACTCGCGCTAAAAATTTCGTTATTAGATTTTTAATTATAGTAATAATATTAATGACTATTTTAGGCATTATTTTATCCTCATCTATTATTAAGCCAATGCAGAATATGATGCAATTATTAAGTAAATTAGCAGGTGGAAATTTAACTATTAAAATGCCAGATGACGAACTAAATACTGAACTAGGTTATTTAGCTAAAAACATTAATATATTTTCACAAAAAATTCATATTCTGGTGCAAAACACTAAAAACAATATTACAACATTAGTTTCATCGTCAGAACAACAACTTTCAACTAGCTTACAGATATCCTCAGCCGCAAACCATATTAATGAAGAATCAACATCAGTGGCAGCAAGCACAGAACAAGCATCTACAAATATCACAAATATTTCAGATGCTGCTAATGATATGACAGACTCTGTCTCTACAGTCGCCGCTGCTATTGAAGAAATGACAGCGTCTATAACTGATATTGCCCAAAACTGTCAGAAAGAATGTGCAATTGCAAGCAATGCTGAAAATCAGGCTAAAGAAACTAATAAAACTATGAAAACACTAGAAAAATCTGCAGAAGAAATAGGTAAGGTATTAGACGTTATTAAAGATATAGCTGCTCAAACTAATCTATTAGCTTTAAATGCCACTATTGAAGCCGCCAGTGCAGGAGAAGCTGGCAAAGGCTTTGCTGTAGTAGCTAATGAAGTAAAAGAACTAGCCAAACAAACAGCCACAGCTATTGAACAAATAGAAGGTCAAATTACTAATATGCACACTAATACCAATAATGCAGTAAATGCGATAGAAAATATCACCGAAGTAATTGCTGATGTAAATAGTATTTCACAATCTATTGTTGTAACAGTAGAAGAACAATCCTCAACTATTAATGAAATATCACGTAGCGTTACTGACGTGAACAATAAAAGTAATGATGTGTCACAAAATGTTCAAGAATCAGCCAAAGGCATACAAGATATTTCTAAAAGTATATCTGGATTCAATACATCTATCACTAAAATTACAGGCGAGGTAAACCAAGTAAAATCAGGCGCCGATGATTTATCCACAATGGCAGAAAATCTACAACAATCAGTGAGTCAATTTATAGTTTAATTTTTATAATTAAAAAATATCAATAGGTTCTGTTTAACTAGAACCTATTGATATTAATTTAAAAAATTATTAATTGTAATTTGCCTATCTTTTTTTACAACTCTTGGCTAAATTTCAACTCTCGACCGTGAAAAATAAGTACCAGTTTTTTTAAAGTAACCGTGCCGTTTGGTTTAAGATTCCACGAATGTTGTAGGTTTTTATCAGATGCGTATTTTTTTAGCTGTGCGGTTGCTCTGTTGATTAGTGCTTCTTCTACTGCGGTGTTGTATGTTTCTTTAGATTTTAGATATTTAATTTCAATAAGA
>Ga0256837_1001261_pt1 | contig 17871 bp, 14 predicted proteins | sample 4562384metaG_FD_185976 | JGI IMG/M metagenome (GOLD analysis project Ga0256837, IMG submission 185976) | Hydrothermal vent microbial communities from Guaymas Basin, Mexico - 4561-384 | ecosystem: Environmental > Aquatic > Marine > Hydrothermal vents | place: Mexico: Guaymas Basin | collected...
TACAAGAATTATAAAAACTCGTATGCGTCGTGGTGATGCTGCACCTATGGCAATTATCGAACTAGTTTAAAGAAACAAAATATGCACACAACAGTTTCAGGGATTTCCCTTGGAACTATTTATATAAATTCCCCCTTATTATTCAAATAATTATTAAAATTACTAAATACCCCTTGACAAAATAGATATTTTAAAGTATAAATAGTTTAAAAAAATTAAGGATTATAATTGATACCATTTACTGATGAAGAGTTAAGACCTGCTGTAGAGAGTGTTATAGAAAAAGTTAGACCATCTATAAAGCTTGATGGTGGAGATATTGATTTAATAGATATTATTGATGGCGTTGTATTTGTTCAATTAAAAGGTGCTTGTATAGGATGTGCTAGTAGTGGTACAACTCTTAAATTCGGTGTTGAAAGACAAATGAAAGCATTAATACACCCAGAGGTAAAAGTAATGAGTGTACCTATAGGATGGGAAGATAAATTAGATAAATTAGGCTAAAATATGTCAAAAATTAATAAAAATAAAGTATTAGAATTAGCACAAATAGAGTTTGCAGATGAAAATTACATATTATCACTTCAACATTATGGCTTAATTCTTAATGATTATCCAGACCTCGAAGAGGCAAAAGTTGGTGTATATTTAAGTGATTTAGGATTAGAAAATAGTGTAGAGGCTCAAGCTATATTTGATTACTATTATCTAATTCAAAACGAGAAAGAAAATGCATTAGCAATTATAACTAATTTAATTGATACACTTTCATTTACAAAAGAGAGTATAGAGGATATTATATCCGAACAGATGAATGATAGCATAGATTATGAAGATGGTATATCTTACTCTGATTTTAAGAATTTGATTAAATCAAGGGGTAGCTTTAAAAGAGCATTTGAAGACATTATGTTCTCTACAAAAGTTATAATAAGAGATAAAGAAGATTTTATAGGTTTTATACTTGATTTAAGTAGTGGTGGATTTAAAGAGATGGCACTAAACTATCTTGATAATGCACCTCTTGCTTTTGAAAATGACCAATCTATATATTCGTTATATGAAAAACTAGAAGAGATAAAATGAAAATAGACTTTAAATATAAAAACTTTAAATATTTAACAGATAATACAAATGAAATATCAGAAGGTACTCTGTTTCTAAAAACTGCTCAAAATAAGAATTATTTTAATAAGTTAACAATAGAATATGAATTTATATCACCATCAGAATTTATAAATATATTAGACTTAAAAGATATTAAGATTGTAGGTGTTACAGGAACAAATGGAAAGACTACAGTTACAGCATCTATATATTCTTTTCTATTAGATTTAGATGAAAAACCTGCACTTCAAGGTACTAGAGGTTTTTTTGTTTTAGATGAAAGGAAAGAAGAAAAAGTAATGACTACACCTTCTATATTACATACTCTAGTTAATATACATGAAGCAAAACTAGCAAAATGTAAATACTTTATAATGGAAGTAAGCTCTCATGCGATAGAACAAAACAGAATAGAAGGCTTAAACTTTTCATTAAAAGTACATACAAATGTTACAAGAGATCATCTTGATTATCATGGTAGCATAGAAGAATACAGAAGAGTTAAAAGTTTATTTTTTGCAGATGATAGTCCAAAACTTTTAAATAAAGATGATATTAAACATATTACATATAATCCTATAAATGCTCAAAGTTATGGAGTTGATGAGCCAGCTACATTTAAAGTTCAAGCTTTCTCTCTATTGGATGGAATTACAGCAGGAATTAAACATCTTCAATCAGAGGCTACATTCTACTCTCCAATGATAGGATTATTCAATCTATTTAATCTAATGGCATCAATAGGTTCAGTTGTTATGCTAACAGGCAGAAAGATAGAAGATGTATGTGAAGTTGTAGATAATTTTGCAGGTGTTGCAGGAAGAATGGAAATAGTTAATCAAAATCCTCTGATTGTTGTTGATTTTGCCCATACTGATGATGGAATGTATCAAGTTTTAAATAGTATTAAAGATAAAGATATATCGGTTGTATTTGGAGCAGGTGGAGATAGAGATAAAAATAAACGACCAAAAATGGGTGCAGTTGCAGGAAGATTTGCAAAAAGGATTTATGTTACAAGTGATAACCCACGAAGCGAAGTTCCAGAGATGATATTAGAGGATATACTAGTGGGACTTAGAGGAAAAGATAGCGTAGTAGCAACTCCAAATAGAAAACTAGCTATAGAGATGGCAATATCTGAATTAGAAGAGAATGGAATATTATTAATTCTTGGAAAAGGTGATGAAGAATATCAAGAGATTAAAGGTATTAAGTATCCATTTGATGATAGAAGTATTGTAAGAGAAATATTAGATATATAAAATTAAACAGCAAAAAAATCTGTATTTTTTGCTATACTATTACAAAATATTTTTGGGGATAAAGGGATAAATAGAAGAATGATAAGAACGAAAAAATTAATAATAATATATATAGTGTTAATAGGTCTCTTACAGAGTTCATTAATGGCAAAGAGTTTTGATATTGTAGCAAATAAAATTATCTCGAAAGCTGTAAAAACCCAACCCAAAAATAGTTATTTGAGAAAGATGTATACAATATCTGGGAATAAACCTATATGGGTTACTCAATTTAGCATAACCCCAATAGCAAAAGAACTATTAAAAAGAGTTACAAGAGATCCATTACTTAATAGAAAAACTAAAATGTACAAAAATGCAAAAAGAATGTTAGAAGGAGATTTATCTGGATCAGCTTTTGGTGGTAAAAACTCAACTGGACAAAGAATAAAATTAGATTTTAAGCTTAGTAAACTATTCAGGAATTATGCAAACTATAGTATATATGGAATGATACACTGGGGACATTTTAAAATTTTATTTAAACGACAGGCAGGATTAAATGATGTATATGCTGATTGGGAGCTATATCCAAGATATACTGTATATTCACTTCTTAGAAAAGTTATAGTTAATGGTGATTTAAATACACCTTTCAATGAAATAATCCCAAAAACAAGATTATACAAGAATTTAAACAAAAAATTTAATGAATATAGAGATATAGCTTTATCAGGTAAGTGGCCAAAAATACCACCTTTCGCAAATATTAAAATTGGACAAAATAACAATTCAATTCCATATATTAGAAAAAGATTATCACTTAGTGGAGATTTAAAAGGTTGTGGAGTCAGTGATTCTATACTTTATGATCAATGTCTATTTAATGCAATAAAGAGATTTCAAAAGAGAAATGGTCAAATTGCTGACGGTGTAATAGGTAAAACTACTGGAAAACTATTATCTCAAAGTGTTGGTCAACTATTAACAAGAATGAAATTAAACCTTGATAGAATTAAAATGATGAAAAGACATGATGCTGGAAAACATATTTTTATTAATATACCAGCCTTTAAGCTATACTTTTATAATGGAGCTAAAGTTATTAATTCTATGAGAGTTATAACAGGTTCAAAGAAACACCCAACACCAATCTTTAGTGGAGATGTAGAAACAGTGGTTATTAACCCCTATTGGAATGTACCTACAAGTATTATTCAGAAAGAGATGATACCAAAACTTCTAAGAAATAAAAATGCTATGAAGAGACAAAGAATTGAAGTCAGAAAAGGCTGGGGTCCAAATGCTAAAAAAATATCTCCAAGTAGTGTAAATTGGAAAAAGTATCGTTATAGTAAATCTGTACCATATAGATTTGCACAAGTTCCTGGGAATAAAAATGCTTTAGGCAGAATTAAATTCTTATTTCCAAATAAATTTTCTGTATATATGCATGATACTCCACAGAAACATCTATTTAAAAGACATACTAGAGCATTTAGTCATGGATGTATTCGTCTACAAAATCCAAAAGGCTTATTTAAAACATTTTGTAGTATTGATCAAAGATTAAATTATGATAAAGGTAAAAAGATACTAAAAACCAAGAAACAAACCTATCTAAATTTAAGCTCAAAAGTACCAGTTAATGTAGTATATCTAACTACTTGGGTAGATGCAAATGGAATTCTACAATTTAGAAATGATATTTATAATTATGATAGAATGCAATTAAAATATAGAAGGAAATATTAAAAGCTATCTATCACAATTTAATTTATAATCACAGTAGTTACATTGTAATAAATTGTCACATTTTATTGCAGTGAAACTTTTTGTATTTTTAAGCTCTTCTATTTTATCCAAAAGCATTTCACTCTTCTTTTCCAACTTATTGATTGGCTCATACTGTTTATCTTTATCATCAAATAGTTTTAAAAAAATTAATTTTATATTTTTATGCCCTTGAGATTCTAAAAGATATTTATATATACTCATTTGAAAATCTGTTAATTCTTCAATATTTTTTGTATTATTTGCCTCTTTGGTTGAACCTGTCTTGTAATCTATAACAAGTAAATCTTCATTTATTCTATCTAATTTATCTATTTTCCCCGTAAATTGTAAACCTTTGATATCACCAGTAACCTGATACTCTGATTTAAAAACTTCCCATCCAGAATCTATATGTTTGATTTGATTTTCAAAAAAACCATTTAATTTTTTTACCCATAATAAATTATAATAATTATATCTAATATCATTCAGATTTAATTCATGAAGATATTCATACAAAGATTTAACAAAAACATTCTTAAGTTCATAAGAATTTTCAAAACTTTGCTGTTTTTTAAATACTCTCTCTAACACTTCGTGGATTATAGCACCTTCATTTATATCATCTGTTGATGGCACTTTAAGCTTTTTTATATACTTATAAAAGAATTGTCTTTTACATTTTAGAAAACTCTTTAACATAGTATTGGACCAAGTAAAGTCCATTGCATTAAAATTATCGATGAATGGGTCTCTTTTTAATTCTAATATTTTAGATGGTTTATCGTACAAAAGTTCTAATATAGGATTTGGCACTTCTGAACTATTTAAACCTAATTCATATAAAAACTTAGAGGGCAAAGTATTATCTGTTGAACTAAATAATATAACACTTCTTTCTGCTTGTTCTAATAATCTTTGATAAAAATATTTTTGTAAGTTTTCTCTATCTGCCGTAATAGGAAGATTTGCATGAACTCTAACTGTAGTATTTAAAAATCTATCTTTAGCAGATGAAACAGGAACTATTCCCTCATTTACATCAACGATAATAACCCTACGATATGAGACTCCTCTACTCTCTAAAACTCCCATAACTGTAATTTTACCACCTCTAACATCATCTATTGTTACATCACTTATTACCTGAATCCATAAATATAACCAACTTTTTATTGGCATTACACTCTTATCAAAAACTTTCAAAAAATATATATACTGCTGGTATATCTTATCTTCTTTTTTATCTACAAGTTCCCAGTTATTTAATAAATCAAAAAATTCTAAAACTGTAAGATTTTTAGACGATTTTTTTAACATATCTTCTTTATCCATACTATAAGATATTAATAACCTATAATCTTTTTCATCAGATGATTGCCAATATCTATATAATGCATCTAATTTTTTGTATATTTTATTTCGTTTATAAGAAAATCCCATAGCAAAATTCAAATTATTAAATTTGTCATAAATATAAAATTGTTCTTTCATTTCTTCATCAGGTAAAATCAATACAATATCATCTGGAGGAACTCCTTCTCTCACAAAATTTTCTATTGTTTCAATTACCACTGCTATTTGTTCAAGTCTCTCTTCACACCTAAAAATAGTTGTATTAATTTTATTATCTAATTTAACTTTATTAATAATTTTTTTAGTATGTAAATCAAAAGATATATAATAACCCATCGGTAAATCAATACCCAATTCACTAAATCTCTTAATCATCTTTTCATTAAATTTACTTGTATATATTCGTATCAAAAAACTTTTTTGTTTAGATATATCTTTAATAATAGACAACTCATAATGACTAAGATACCCTTCTATATGAAGTTCAAAATGTGTATATGTATCTATAAAACCTTGATTTATTTGATAATTCTTTGGTATAAATGATTTATCGATAAGCCCATTATTATTTAATATCTTTTCATATTCTATTTCTAATCTTTCTAAAATATCTAAATGTTCATCAAATTCAGCATAAGTATCACCACCTTTTAGATCATTAAACGATACATTCTCCCCACTTAACTCTTCAAAAAATTTAAAAAAAGTATCACTTCTACTAAAGAACTTTAACAACTCTTTATCTATCTTTAATTTATTAAAATCTTCAAAGCTAGAAGCTTCTTGTAATAATAATATTCTATGAATAGGATCAACCATAATTTTATCATTAAATAAAACCGAACGCCTTTCAAATTCATCCATTCGCATAAATGTAGGTAAAAATCCATCAAATTCTTTCTCTCTTTCTAAAACTCCTCTAATTGTCCGAGATGTTGGATATATAATTAATTTATGTTCCAAGTTCTTGTGACCAATAAAAATGGCTTTTATTTTTAGAAATTTTGTTTTCTACTAAAGACATGCCCATATTACGATATTGAGGACTCATTAAATTTGCACAGTGACTATCACTGTTAAGCCAACTTCTAATTGCAGATTGAATAGAACTATTATCTTTACCATAACCTAAAGCAATATTCTCACCAACAATACCACCTCTATATCTATGATAAGATGCTCTTGTACTAGGAGTACTATTTGTACCTTGACTTATACCACTTCTATCACTATTTTTACCACTTCCTTTGTGAGAAAATGATTGATTTATTGCCATATCTAAACTATGTTCCTTTGCAGATTCATATAATCTATCACTCCATTTTACAGGTGTTGTTGCGTGAAAAAGTCCATACTTACCACAATATTGTGATTTTGATCTAATTTTATTTATATATTTAAGATACATTTTTTTACGCTTTCTATCCTCACTAATAATTACAAAACCTCTATTTTTAGATATTTTTTTTCTACTTATGCTATTTGTCTCTCTTAGAAACTTTTTCTTCTCTTTAATACCTATATGTCTAGATTTATCCCATATAGTTCTGTGTTTGTTTTTTATATCAAATGCTGGGAAATCATCATAGGATGGAAAGTATCCTTTAACCTGTACTCCTTCAATTCTTGAAGAATCAGCTAAAAGAATAAGCGATAAAATATAATAAATAATTATTTTTTTCATAATGAAATACTCTTTATAATAGATAGATTTATTAAGGATTGCAATCATAACAAAAAAAATATATAAACTTTATTAATAATTAAAATATTTCGCTCAACTCTTATCTATTTAATAAAAGCCCATTGTAACGCTATTTTGTTATAATAAATATTTTAATTATAGGAGTATAAATGAAGTTTTTTATATATAGTTTATTATTGATATATACAAATGAATATCTATATGCGTGGACTCCTTTGAAACCGTTAAAGAATTATAAACCAAATGAATTTAACTTAAAAAAAGGTATAGAATATCTCGAAATCAGACAATATGATTCAGATAATAAGTTATCTATTAATAAGAATAAATATCGTGTCAGATATCCTATTTATAAAACCCCATTAAAAGAATATAATAAAAGATTAAAAAAACAATTTAAAAATATAAGACCAAATTTATCGAAAGAGACAAATATAAAAAAATTATCTATTTGCGCTACTGGTGAATGCAAAATAACTATAGGTAATGGATTTTATATAGATGATAGAGGATATATGGGATACATGAACGAAATTAGTGATGTTATAGGATTTTTAGATAAAATTGATACTCCAGCTGAATTACAATTTGTTCTATGGATGAACAATAAAGAAAATGGAAAATATTATAGAAAAATTAAAGGTGGATATGAGGTCATTATAGACTATATAAATAATATAGCTAATTTTGGTAAATGTGGAAAATTTAGAGATAAAGCAATCATTAATTATGATGGAAAACTTAGAAACTATAAAACACTAAAATATGATGCAACTTATGTACCATGTATTAAATATTAAAGGGGAATAGATGAACAGAGAAAAATTTTTAAAATCATTAATAGATGAAGATGTAGGTAGAGGTGATCTTTTTACTAGAATAAGTAAATCTAAACCTATTACAGCTTATATAATAGCTAAAAGTAATGGTCTTTTAGGTGGAGAAGAGTATATAAATGAGTTAGCTTCTATCTATAACTTTTCTTGTGATTGGAAATTTAAAGATGGAAATAAATTTCAAGAGGGTGAAAAATTATTAATAATATCTGGTGACTCTAAAATAATATTATCACTGGAAAGATCTATATTAAATATAATACTTCATGCTAGTTCAATAGCTTCCTTAACAGCAAAATTTGTAGATGCTATATCAGATACAGATGTTAAATTGTTAGATACTAGAAAAACAAGACCTCTTTTAAGAGAATTTGAAAAATATGCAGTTAGATGTGGTGGTGGTATAAATCATAGAATGGGACTAGATGATAGTTTAATGTTAAAAGATACACATCTTAAAACTATAAATAATCTACATACATTTATGAAAGAAGTTAGAGCTAAAATACCATTTACATCTAAAGTTGAAATAGAATGTGAAAACATGGATATGGTTAAAAAAGCTATGAGTGCTGGAGCTGATATTATAATGTGTGATAATATGAATTTAATTGAGACAAGGGAAGTTGTAAAATATAGAAATAAAAATTATCCACATATATTAATAGAAGCTAGTGGAAATATAACTTTAGAAACAATAAAAGATATTGCACAAACAGGTGTAGATGCTATCTCTTCTGGTAGTATAATTCATCAGGCTAATTGGATTGATTTATCTATGAAGGTAGATAGCTGTGATAAAAGAATTTAAAAATCTAATCGAATCTTATCGGACTATAACTGTTTTAACTCATATAAATCCTGATCCAGATACTATAGGAACTGCCTTAGGCATATATAATATTCTAAAAGAAAATCATAAAAAAGTAGAAATTGTAAGCTTTTCTGTAGATTTACCAATTAATATCGATTTTCTACCAAATTTTTCTAGAATTAAACATAAGATGAGTTATGATAATAGTCTAATAATCGCTTGTGATGCAGGAAGTATAGATAGATTAGGATTTAAATTAGAAAATAGAGTAATTGTGAATATAGATCATCATAAAACAAATACACACTATGGCTATTTAAATATAGTAGACAGCTCATTAGTATCAGCATCGTTGGTTGCATATAATTTTTTATCAGAGAATTTTATTATTACAAAGAATACAGCTACATGTTTTTATACAGCACTACTATCTGATAGTAAGAATTTTAGTACAGATAGAGTAGATAAAAATATTTTTAGTATAGTTTTAAAATTATTGGATATAGGAGTAGAGCATAATATAGTTATAAATAATCTAAACTCTAGAAATTCATTAGCATCTATAAGGCTAGAAGCTAAAGCCTTAGATAAGTTAAAACTTCATCAGAACGCTACTATAGCATCAATAAAAATTGATAATTCAATGATTATTGAGACTGGAGCGAAGATGACTGATACAGTTAAAATAATTGATATTATATCTTCATTAGCTACAGTAAAGATTGCAATAGTAATTATTGAGAATAATAGTGACATAAAAGTATCATTTAGAAGTAAAAGCATAGATTTATCTACTTTTGCAGAAAGTTTTGGTGGTGGTGGTCATCCTTTTGCTTGTGGCTTTAATATTAAGAATAGTAATCTTGAAGAGGTTTTAGATAGAATTTTAGTAAAACTAAATATGGAGATTTTATGAGATACAATAGAGGAAGAAGAAGAAGAGGTAGTAATATAGGTTGGTTAATATTATTATTAGTTATATTAGCTGGTATTATTGGAGGTACAGGATATATATATACGGCAAAGGAGTTTGAGAGGATAGCACCAACAATAATTGCACCAGAATTTCCATATTGGAATACAAAACAACCATTAATTATAAAATTATCAGATAACTTTGGACTAAAAAACTATAAAGTATTCTTAAGTGATGGAAAAAATAATGTTCTTTTACATACTGGTGTCGAAATTGAGTCAACAAAAAATAAAAAGATAGAAATAAAATACCCTAAAAATAGTCAACTAGATAAAAAAGCCAAAATATTAATTATGACTATACAAGTGACCGATTCGAGTAAATGGAATTACTTTACAGGAAATAAAAATGAAAAGAGTATAAGTTTTAAAATTGATAATAAAAGACCAATAATTAATATTCTTGCAAACTCATATAGTATTAGGCAAGGAGGAAGTGCATTAGTTATATTTGAAGCATACGATGATGATTACTTAAATGATATATATATCTTAGTTGGTAATAAAAAGTTTAAAGCACAACCATATAAGAAAGATGGATATTTTGTATCATTAATCGCTTGGTCTTTTAGAAATACTGAATTTAGAGCAGATATTATTGTTAAAGATAGAGCTGGAAATACTAGATCAGCAGAAATTCCATTATATATAAAGTCAAAAAAATATAGAACATCTTGGATTAAAGCTACAGATAAATTTATTGATGGAAAAATTACAGATTTAGCAGAACAAGATGAGAAATATATGAAAGATGATAAATTAGAGAGATTAAGAGCCATAAATGAAACTATGCGTATTGAAAATGAAGTATTGATTAATGAATATACAACTAAAATATCTAGTAATATTCTACAAAATTGGAATATTAAAAAATTTTATCCCCTTAAATATGGTAAAAAAGTAGCTAGTTTTGGTGATGATAGACACTATTATTATACAGATAAAGAGCATGAAATATCTCAATCATACCACTTAGGATATGATATGGCAAGTACACAAATGGCACCCATAGTAACATCAAATAGTGGTAAAGTCGTTTTTGCAGATTATAATGGAATTTATGGAAATATGCCGATTATTGACCACGGACTAGGTTTATATACACTTTATGGACATTGTTCAACTTTAAAGATAAAAGAAGGAGATATTGTTAAAGCTGGTCAAGAAATAGCTAAAACAGGTAAAACAGGTTTAGCTTTAGGTGACCATTTACATTTTGGAATTTTAGTTCAAGGTGTTGAAGTTAGACCAATAGAGTGGTTAGATAAAAAATGGATTCAAGATAATATTTGGAAGATATTTGATGATGCGAATAAAATTATCAATCCAAAAAAGCTAAATAAAACCAAATAAAGCTTTTTTATACTATATTGAAGTCTATAAGAGTTAATATAATTGTATATCATAACATAAGGAGTTATAAGATGTTTAAGAAAATATTATTTAGCCTGTTATTTACAGGAACACTTTTATATGCTAGTACAAAAAGTCAATCTAGTGTGACAAAACTATATATCGCAACATTCGATAGAGCACCAGATAATGATGGTCTTAAATATTGGGTAGATAGTTCTAAATTAGAATTAGAGGGTGTCGCTGAAAGTTTTTTTGATCAAGAAGAGACAAAAAATAAATATCCTAATAATATAAATAATGGAGATTTTATTAATTATGTATATTCTAATCTATTTAAGAGAGAGCCTGACAGTGCTGGATTTGACTATTGGTTAGACCAATTAACAAATAATGGTAATGTAATACATCGCTCAGTATTTCTATTAGCAGTTATTAATGGAGCTAAAGATAATGATTCAAAAATATTAGATAATAAGACTATAGTAGGATTATCTTTTGCAAATAATGGAAGAGATAATTTAGTAGAAGCATCTGAAGTTATGCGTGAAATTACTGCTGATGATAGCAGTGTTAAAAATGCATTAGATAAATACAATATTCCAAAATATACTCCACCAATTATAGAAATTCATCCAGAAATTCCTATAGAAGATGAAGCAAAAGGTACTGGTGGCGAAACTCTTCCTCCTGCTCCAACAAATATAGATGAATTATTAGTATCAACTAAATCAGCTATAGAAAAATTACGAAATTATACACCTATTCAAAACTTTAATTATGAAAAAGAATTTTTTGTAAGTACACTAGGAAATGATAATAATAGTGGAACAATAGATAGTCCATTTGCAACTTTAGAAAAAGCTAGAAATGCTATTAGAGACTATAAAAATTCTAATGGAATTCCGAGTGGAGGAATAGTTGTTTGGTTTAGAGGTGGTGAATATAGTTTAGTTAAAGATAGTTTTTTGAAAGATGATTTTCAGAAGCCTCGCTCATACGGTATAGATTTTAAAGCTGAAGATAGTGGAGAAAATGGTAGTCCAATAGCTTATCGTGGATATAAAAATGAAAAAGTTAGACTTATGGGAGCAATTCCTATAAAATCGGAATGGTTTAAAGCAGTTGATAGCAGTGACCCTTTGTGGGGTAAACTTGATACTAATGCAAGAGGTCATATTAAAGTAGCTAATTTAAAAGAGCATGGTATAGAAAACTTAGGCAAGATAGATGAAAATCATTATGCTAGTAATACACCTTTAGAACTTTTTGATGATACAACTGCATTAGATATTGCAAGATGGCCAGATAGAGAACAATCAGATAAAATCCCATATTATACAGATAATACAGTAAATATTTATGGGGATAATTTATCACCTAATGTCGCAGGAAGCTATACGAAAGAGACAGATATAAAATCTACCGATAGATATTATAGCTCATTTAAAAAAGATAATTTAGTTGATGGAAAACAATATTATTTAAGACATTTTAAACCTGAAAGTGATGGAGTAAGAAGAACTTGGGCAATTGCAGAAGATGGTGCTACAAAATATCCATTTGAATACTCTGGAACAGGATATAGTATTCCTAGAGATTTTCAAACAAGAAACTATCCAACAGCAACTAGTGGAACACCTTCAACTATTAGATTTGAAGATATACAATTTGGATTTGCATCATATCGAAAAGCAATATCTAACACAAGTTTTGAATATGTTGGAGATAGACCAAGTAGATGGAAAAATACAAATGACTTATGGATAAATGGAGGATTTCAATACATTTGGAGAAACTCTCATATCCCAATCTCTAGTATAGATACAGCAAGTAAGACTATATCTTTAGCAGAAAGACCTGAATTAGGAATGAAAAGCATAGGTAAAGATTTAAAGCGTCAATATTATGTATACAATGTACTTGAAGAATTAACAATTGCTGGAGAATACTTTATAGATAAAGATACTTCTAAAATATACTATTATCCAAGAAGAGATTTAGCTAGTAGTAAATTATATGGTTCTATGGTTCAATATTATCTAATTAACTTTGATGGGGCATCTTTTGTAGAGTTTCACGATATGACAATAGAGATGAGTAGACAAGATTTAGTTGATTTTACTTCTGGTTCACATAATTTATTAAGTCATATAAAACTTAGAAACAATGGAAGATTTGCAACACTTTTTGAAAAAGAAGCTTCTAATTGTGGTGTTGAATATTCAGAAATTAGTGGTTCAGGAGAGGGAGCTATATCCCTTACTGGTGGAGATTATGCAACACTTACTAATGGAAATAATTTTGTTAAAAATAATAATATTATAGGTGGGAACCGATGGAAATTTTCTGCTGATGCCATTAGTATTCATGGTGTTGGAAATATTGTAGAACATAATGATATTCATGGATATCAACAACAAGCCATTAACTTCTCTTCAAATAACTGTTATATAAGATATAATAATATACACGATGTCTTAAGTTATGTAGAAGATGAAGGAGCTATATATTCTGGAAGAAGTTGGCATCGTAGAGGAAATAAAGTTAATTATAATTTTATTCATGATATAAAAAATAATTATAGTCAACAAATAATAACAGGTATATATTTTGATGCAACAACAAATGGGCAAGAAGTTGTAGGAAATATCTTTTATAATATTGATGGAAAAGGAATGTTACAATCAGGTGGTAGAGATAATATTATAGAGAATAATCTGTTTGTACATATAGCAACTCCGTTTATGGGAATGAATCTCGGTATTACCCAATATAGCAAAACTTCTGGGAATTCATTTAATATGTTAGAAAAGGCATTAGAATATAACTTTAAAAGTGGTATTTATGCATCAACTTATCCAAAATTAGCTAAATTTCCTACAAATTGGAATGAAATCATAGGAACACATTGGCTAGAACCTGAAGGAAATAGTTTTAGAAATAATGCTGGTTCAGATAATTTAAGATGGGCATTAAATGGAAAGATAAAAAGTGGGACTAAAGATTTTGAAGTTTATGACTATGCTGAGATGACACCTATAGATATGAGTAGTGAGAAATTTAAAGATTTACCTTATGGTCAAATAGGAATTCAATTTTAAATTATCGTAGAGAGAGATTTATTTCTCTATCTCTACAACTACCTCATCATTAACTACATCAAATTTTATGCTACTTCCCTCAACTACTTTATCTTCGAGAATAAGTTCTGCTAATCTATCTTCTACTACTTCATATAAAGCTCTTTTAAGAGGTCTAGCTCCATATACTGGATCAAATCCTGCATTAGCTATATATCTTTTTGCTGACTCTGTTAAAAATATACTTATCTCTCTTTGTGTTAATTTATTCTGAATATCTTTAAATAGAATATCAACTATTTCTGTAATAGCATCTAAATCTAATGGATTGAATATAACTTGTTCATCTAAACGATTTAAAAATTCTGGTTTAAAATTCCTTTTTAATTCAAAAAACACTGCATCTCTTCTCTTCTCTTTATCGTCTATTGTCATAATCTTATCACTGGCAATATTTGAAGTTAATATAATAATGGTATTTTTAAAATCAACTGTTATACCTTTATTATCTGTAAGTCGTCCATCATCTAGAACTTGAAGAAGTGTATTAAATACATCTGGATGGGCTTTTTCAATTTCATCAAATAATACAACACTATATGGCTTTCTTCGTACAGCCTCTGTAAGTTGACCACCCTCATCATATCCAACATATCCTGGAGGAGCTCCTACTAGTCTACTAACAGAATGTTTTTCCATATACTCACTCATATCAATTCTAATTAGCGATTTTTCACTATCAAATAAAAATTTTGCTAAAGTTTTAGCTACTTGAGTTTTACCTACTCCTGTTGGTCCTAAAAACATAAAGCTTCCTATTGGTCTATTTAAATCACTAAGTCCAGCCTTATTTCTTTTTATAGCTCTTGATACAGCTTTTAATGCCTCATTTTGACCTACAACCTCTTTATTTAATATTGATTCAATAGCTAATATTTTTTCTTTTTCTCCTTGAAGCATTCTATTTACACTTATACCTGTCCAACGACCAACAATACTTGCTATCATCTCTTCATCAACAGAATTTTTCAGTAAAGTTCCATCTTTTTGCATTTGAGACCATTTATCTTCTAATGCTCTAAGATTTTTCTCTTCAGAAGGTATCTCTCCATACTCTATCTCTGCTACTCTATTAAAATCTCCATCTCTTTTTGTATATTCAGCTTGTGTTTTTAAGGACTCTATTTTACTTTTAATTTGTGCGATTTGGTTAAAAACCTCTTTTTCATTATCAAATTGACTCTGTAAATTAACTCTTTTCTCTTCTAAATCTGCTAACTCTTTCACAATTTCAGATAATCTCTGAGAGTTTTTATCTAATCCTTCCATTTTAAGAGCCTCTTTCTCTACTTGTAGGGTTGAAATTTCTCGTTTAGTTTTAGATAATTCAGTTGGTTCACTCTCAATTTGCATTTTAAGTTCTGCTGCTGCCTCATCAATTAGGTCGATAGCTTTATCTGGCAAGAACCTATCAGTTATATATCTATCACTCAATTTTGCAGATGCAACTAATGCACTATCTGTAATAATTACATTGTGGTGAGTTTCTAATCTATTCTTTAATCCTCTAAGTATCTGTAGTGCCTCATTAATAGATGGTTCATCAACTTTTACTGGTTGGAACCTTCTCTGGAGAGCGGTATCTTTCTCAAAATATTTTCTATACTCTTTAAGTGTTGTTGCTCCAATAGCATGAAGTTCACCTCTAGCTAATGCTGGTTTCAAAATATTTGCTGCATCCATACTTCCCTCACTTGCTCCTGCTCCGACAATCGTATGAATTTCATCTATGAATAGAATAATATTTGCTGATTCTTTTACCTCATCAATAACAGCCTTTAATCTATCTTCAAATTCACCTCTATATTTGGCACCAGCAATTAAACGACTCATATCAAGACTAATGACTCTCATATTTTGTAAACTCAAAGGAACTTCTCTATTTACAATTCTTTGAGCTAATCCCTCAACAATAGCTGTTTTACCAGTTCCTGGTTCACCTATTAAAATTGGATTATTTTTTGTTTTTCTAATAAGAATCTGCATAACCCGTTGAACCTCTTCATCTCTACCAATAACAGGATCAAGCTCTCCATCTAAAGCTTTCTTATTTAAATCAATTCCATATTTTTCTAAAGCTTCAAGAGTTTCATCTCCACTCTTTGAATCAATCTGTTTTCCACCTCTAATTGCCTCTAATGTCTTTTTAAATTCTGATATATCTATATACTTACCAATAATATCTTTAATAAATACTTCATTAATATTTGCAATTAACCAGCTATCTACTGCTAAATATTCATCTCCATAAGTTGTCATGACTCCTTGAGCTTGTTGAAGTGAATGAACAAGATTTTGAGAAAGTTTAATACTCTCTTTTGTAACACTAGATACAGTTGGTAATTTTTTAGATAAACTCTTTGCTTCCAATTCAATAGCTACTTTATCAGCATTCATTTTATTTAGTGCTTGATGTAAAATTGAACTACTGTTAGTCAATAAAGCCCATAAAAGATGAATTGGTTGAACTTCTTGATTTTTATTATGCAGAGCCAAAGATACCCCAGACTCTATTGTAGCAGTCATTTGATTTGTTAATTTTTCTAATATATTCATTCTTTATCCTTTATCGTCTTTATATAAAATACATTATACAACATTTAGTCACTTATTGTTAAGTTTCCTTATTAATATGTTATAATCACAAAATGAAATCTACAACACAATTAGCAAAAAAATATGGGGTTTCCTCACAAACAATAAGAAACTGGATTAAATCAGGGAAATTTGAAGTGAAAGAGAAGACAGAAGGTGGTCATTTTCGAATTGAAGAAAAAATTGAAAAGAGGTTTATCTATGCAAGAGTTAGTTCAAATAAGCAAAAATCAAGTATCACAAGACAGATTGAATTATTATCAAAAAAATACCCCAAACACGAACAACTTTTTGATATTGCCTCAGCTTTTAATTTTGAACGAAAAGGACTTAAAACGATATTGGAATCAGCAATGTCAGGAGCTTCAGTCGAAGTTGTAGTTACCACACAAGATAGACTTGCAAGAAGTGGATTTGGACTTATTAAATGGATTATTGAACTACACGGAGGAGAAATTATCTTATTGGAAAACAACATTAAAACCAAAAAATAAAAAGCAAAATATACTCTAATTTCTTGACAAAGATAATAAATAGTAGTAAAATATATTTACTTAAAGGAGTAATAATGGCTTTAATAATTATGGAAGATTGTATAGGGTGTGATGCCTGTCTTAATGAGTGTCCCAATGAGGCTATTAGTAATAGTGCTGATACTGATTTAGAGATATATTTTATTAACAGTAACAGATGTTCAGAGTGTGTTGGTAGTTTTAAGGAGTCTCAATGTATAGATGTTTGTCCTGTTGAGTGTATTACTATTGATAAAAATCATATAGAGTTTAAAGAGCAACTTATGGAAAAGTTTTTATCTTTAAAGCCTCTATAGATAGAGGGGGATTTTATCCCTCTACTGTATGTTCACCTTTTCCAAAGCCTATAACTTGAAATTTGTCACGGATATTTTCATCTACTGTACACCATATAATAATTCTACGCCACATTATATCTATAAAGTAATCAT
>Ga0256837_1001265_pt1 | contig 17833 bp, 29 predicted proteins | sample 4562384metaG_FD_185976 | JGI IMG/M metagenome (GOLD analysis project Ga0256837, IMG submission 185976) | Hydrothermal vent microbial communities from Guaymas Basin, Mexico - 4561-384 | ecosystem: Environmental > Aquatic > Marine > Hydrothermal vents | place: Mexico: Guaymas Basin | collected...
CTACTGATGGTAAATTATCTGTTGTTGGTTTAACATCTGGAACAGAAGTATTAAGTGTAGATGGTACAAGTGGTGCCATCGTGACTTCAAACAATGTTACTGTTAATGGTGACTTAACAGTAAACGGCACAACCACAACTGTTAATTCTGAAACACTAGATGTTGAAGATAAAAATATTACAGTTGGTAAAGGTGGTACAGTTGCTACTGCAGACGGTTCTGGTCTTACTGTTGATATTACAGATGGCACAGCTGGTTCATTAATCTATAAAGCTTCAAGTTCAACTAAATGGGCTGCAGGTGATACCGGCGCTGAGATTAATCTTATCGGCGAAACAGGCACTGCTACAATCTTTGATAAAACTTATGATTTAGTTGGTGATGATATTCAAGGCAAGTCAGATATTGAGGCAGCATTAAGAGAGCTTGATTCACTAGCTGGCACAGTAAACACTACATTCTATGGTGATAATTCATCATCTGAAGTATCTGCTGATGGCTTAACTATTACAATTGGTGATATAGAGGCTAGCGATACAGCTGTTCTTGGAGTATATGCTTCAGGTATTAGACTTTCTTTAGGTACTAATAATGACTATACTGTTGATTCTTCTGGTGTTATTACACTTGCAGAAGCTTTAGATGGCAATATTGTTGTAGATTACAAACAAGCATAATTAAATGACTAGGATTAATCCTAGTCATTTCTAATATAAAGGATAAATATGTCAATAAATTATAAAATTTTATTTGGTTTGGATGATTTGAGCTTAGAAACAATAATAAAATATAATAAAAATTCGAGGAAATTGATAGAATATAATAGAAAAGAAATAAATACACTTATAAAAGAAATTAATATAGAATTAAAAGAATTATATAAAAGATATCCTCATATTAATATAATTAGAAAAAACCTAAAAAGAAAAAATAAAAAATATGTTATATCAAAAAATTACTCGATAGGAAACCTTGTTTCATTTGGAGCAAACATAGATGATAAACCAAATAGTTTTGAATTAATTCTAATGCCTTATAAAGATATCAAAAATAAATTAGCAAAAATTAGGTTTAGGTATTATCCACGCAATAAAAGAATGAAGGCGAATTTTTCGAGACTTTCTGTTGCATTAAAATCCTCTAAAGTTGAGCACAAAAAAGAAATAATAACAATCAATAACAAAAAATACATTGAATTTTCCATCCTTAATGAAAAACATAATTCTAAATTTTGGTACACCATAAAACTATGGGCAAAAAATTAGTATAAATAATATAAAAAAGGATGAAGGGGTTTAAATGAATAAAATATTTTTGGATACAGATTTTTATTGTACCCTTCATTTACTAAAAAATTCAGTTCCTTTGGTTGATCAAAATGCCAGTGTAAAAATAATGAGAAATTCAGATAAATCATTTTTACAAGAAGATTTGACATTTTCGTCAGATAAATTTTATTTTGATATGGAAGATATAACAAATGGTTTATATCAATGGAAGCTTTCTGTTCCAGATATAGAAAGTATGAAAAAACCAAATAGTTATACAATTTTTTATAAAGTAACAATAAATAATATTGATTATTTTCAAAGTGAGCAATTATACACAGAATACAAAAATCGCTCAAGATTAGTTTAGGAGATAATACATGGCAAGGACAAAAATAAAAGAAAGTCAAGTTTTGGATAGTGATTTTGCTTCAGAAGAGGAGATGTCTGAATATGTGGCAGAAAAGATAACAGATCACGAAAACAAGACAACACACGTTCCTGAAGCATTATCTCCTGATAATGACAATCAATACCTAAAATTTGATGGCACAAATTATATTTGGAGCTCACAATTGGTTGATGATCCCAATGATTTATTGCCTGAACCGGCAGAAGAGAATATGATTCTTAAATCTAATCCAGATAAAGAATGGGTCACAGTAAGGGCAGATGATCCTGAAGAGGGTTTAAAAGTTATTGCTTTGCCTTATTACTGGGATGAAGATAGACAAAAATATTTAGATAACACAATGATAAGGGTTGTTTTTTATTCAAATACATCAAATGAGAGAAAAAAATATATGAAATATGTTCCTCAAATAAAATCAGATAAAATACCATTCAAAATATACGATAATGAATCATATTGTATAGTACAGGCAGAATATGCAACAACAGACGAAAATTCAGGTAAGGTAATTGATATAAGGGATGTATCAGGCTCTGCCAATACACTGGCAGTAGTGAATTTAGGTAGCACAGAAACTGATCATTTTTTTATTAATAATATAGACATAACTCTTAACTCTGGTGTTTACTTAGCAGCATATATCAGAAATACAAGCCTTGATAATCCTGTATTAATTTTAGGCTTAAGAAAAATTTGGGAAGAAGGAAATTAAAATGTACATTAAAAATATAACAAACGAAGAAATAATTATAGCAGGACTAAGTTTTGATGCTGAAGAAAAAAGGCTACTTACAGAGATTGGTTCATCAGATGAAATACAAAGATATGCAGAGGAGATTTTAGAATATTTTAATGATTCCAAAATAGAAGTATTATATGCTGATGAATCTAAACTAACTAGTGCATATAGATTATTAAGATTGCTATCAGGAGATTCCAATGAAGTATCAATAACAAATATCTCAGAAATAAACGAAATAGTAAAATCTCCTGAAGATAATAAAACTAATGATTATTATTACAATAATTATGATCTGATTATGGAAAAAGGACGCACAGTGGATATAGAATTCAAGGGATATCTTAAAACTGCTTTACTAAGAATTTTTTCAGGTAAACTCTCAGCACAAATAATTAGTGAACCCATGAATAAAGTCATTGTAGAAGAACAAAACCTTTTTGAGATTGATACAGACAATAAATTATTAAACCCTATTATAAGACTAGAAGCCTTGAGCACGACAACAGCATCTTTTTTTACTGATGGTTCATATTTTGATGAAACTGGAAAGAAAACAAAAGAACAGTATTTAAATGAGATATATAACAAAGATGTCTCACTAGGTCTTGTGGTAGAGGAAGATAAAATAATGAATTTTAATATAGATTTTAGAAAACAGAATCTTATCTCGGGAAATGTACTAGAAAGTATAAATAACTATAGTGGAACTGCACAGGGTTTTTCTGAAGATAATGAAACTGTGTGGAATAGAGAAACAAACGTGACTTTTAATACTGCTTTAGGAGTATGTAAAGAAGAAGAATTCACTCAATCAGCATTCTTTAAGCCTAGTAAAGGAGCACATTATGTTCAATATTTCATGCTAAATGGACAAGTGAAATATCAGATTTATTCATCAGGCAGAATGCATGTTTGGGTCCTAGGAAGGACAGCTTATGCCGGATTTGTTACCTATGATAGTTGGAATCATATTGCTGTTACTTATAATAAAGAAAAAATTAATATATATCTAAACTCAGTTTTTGTTTGTTCTTTACCTAAACCAGCAAAAAATTATAATCTTACAAAATTATCAATAGGCAATTATTCGTTAAACTATAGGAAAAAAGGCTTTATTGGTGAAATAGGCAGAATTAGCGCATATAATTATAGTTTTAGTGCTGGTATGATTTATCATTTATACAAAGTTAATCATCCAAATAATGAAAAATATACAAATACAATAAATTTTGTTAATACAAAGTATTTTGACTTAAGTTCACTCAAAGAAACTGAGATTTTAAACAAATATCAATTTGATATTTTGGAAAAAGAATATAGAAACCCCGAGAATATTTTAAGCAAAGAGCATAATACCAAAATAGATTTTACATCTTCTGATTTTTATAAAGCAGATTTGGATAAGTATTTTGTGATTAATGAAGGATATTTTACAACATTAGAAGATTCATATCATTCTTTTAAGATTGAGAACAATCAGTATGGAATTTTAACCATAGATGATAGGGATGTTTGTTTGTCGTTCGAAAATAATGGCGAAGGCAGTATATATTTGCCTGAAGGAAGACATACATTGAAATATATTGCTGTTTCATTTGAAGATAATTCATATTTTTATTGCAAAAAATATGATGAAGAGAACCAGGATTGGATATTTTTTAATCTTGATCAAAATGATATTGAAGACGAAGAATCATCTGAAGAAGATAAAACAAAATTAATTAAAATAAAAGACGGAAATTTTACACTCATAAAAGGGGAATTAGATAACAGTAGTAATGCCGAACTGATAGATTATGATACATACAAAATGTTAAATTATAAAGGAGATAAGTTTACATATATAAAAAATTTAAGTGATATTATGTCATCAAATGTTTTTAGTATTTCTTTAATATTAAAAATGAATTCTGATAGAGAATGTTATATATTTTCTATGGGAGGAGACGAACAAGAATGGCAGATATGGTTGAGTTTAAGGTATTATAATAAAAGGCTAGAGTTAAGCTTTAATGACAAAAATGTTAAAAGCAATAAAATAAAAATAAATACATTTTATCAAATTGATATAGTTTCAGATGGCACTAATATAGAATTAATATTAAATGCAAAAGAAAATAATAAAAATATTCTTATAGATGATAATAATTGGTTTGAAGGCTCAAATCTTTATTTTAATAGACTCCCAAACAGAAATACATATAGGTGGATGCAGTCAAATTATTCTTTAGATTCCTTTAATTACTACTCTATAACTAAGAGCAAAAAGGATTTGGAAAATAGTTTTGCAGAGAATACAAAAATATATGATTTTTCATATATTAATACAAGGAGAACATAAATGTCAGCAAGAATAACAAAGGTGCATAGAGATGGCAGCACAAAAATTTATAGTAGTCCCTCTTTTGACGGCACATACCTATATTTTACAAGTGCGGGAGATAACTTGGAAACTCGTGAAGTGGGTGAAGGACAAAAATTAACAATTTCGAACGAGGACGAAGAACAGGTAATATCGGTGGAATGTTCATTCTTAGAAGATGTTTATCTTAAAGATGGTTTTGCTTTTTGGGAAAATGCTATCTTTGGGGATGAAATAACACTTGAAATAGTGCTTCCTGCCAATACACCTATGCTATCAGAAGATAAAGCAGGAAATGCAGATTATGTTGATGGAAGTATAGATTATATTACCGATTCTAAGGTTCCTGATGAAACATGGGTAGGAGAATATTATTTGTTTCCTTCTGACTATACTATTAATAGGTTTGTTAATAAGATAAATATTCTGGGAACAAATTATAAAGGATTGATTTTAGAAAGTAGTGACATTGCTTTGATAAGTAAGATATTCAAGTTTAGATTTACATATAATAATGATAATCAAACAACAAACAAAAATATTAAGGTATCTATTGTATTGGAATTATATAGAGAGCATACCGTGGGAGTATTATAATTATGAAATTCATAGAAATTGAAGGTGAACTAATAAATCTGGAATTAGTACAAAAAATATATAAAAGCAGTCAAAATAAAAAACCTGTAATTGTTTTAAGTCAAAAGATTGGTTCAACTATTTTGCCATTTGAAGATGAAGTGAAAAGAGATAAAGGTTTTGATAAATTTGGTAGTATGCTTGTTAAAGATAAATTCTCTAAATATTTGGATATTTTGTGATGACTAAAAATGATATATGTATAAATTGTATATTTTATTCTTATAAAGGAATGAATGTAGGCATCTGTAAAAATTTAAATAAAATAACAAAGAAAAATTTTACTTGTGATTTATTTGAAAAAATTAAAAGCGAAAAAATCGAAAAAAAGGTTTATAAGAAGATCATTATTAAAAATGGCAAAAAAATATTTATTTAAAAGAATATTTAATTTAATAGTATTTCCATCTGAACTTATTTTTTATGCCCAAATCTATACACACTTTTTTTAAATTGTTTTTCTTTTTGGTATTAATCTAGGTTTCTTCCTAGATTAATACTTAGTTATTTATTGCTATGCTTTCTTGATAGAGTAAGTAATAACATCACCAATTTCTAGTGGGAAGTGTAAAGTTATTTCAGTGGTACTTGACTCTGAATAATCTCCTTTATCATCCGCATTATTAGCATCCGCAACCGCATCTGAAACAATCAATTGACCATTTACGAATACATCCATCGCATCTTTATCTGTATTAAGATAAGTTTTACTTTGTGGTAAAGCATGTGCAGTTTCTTCTGCTATATCAGCAGTAAGAATTTCAATTACTTTATCAGCACTTGCAGAAGCAGCAGCCTCTTCATTAGCTTTCATTTGTGCGTCAATTTTCTCGAATACAGTATAGTAATCATCATCATCTTCAAAATATGAATTTGCATTATCAGTTTTGAATGTAGTAGTGAATGTGGCACTATCTATACCTGAAACAACAGAAACATTATCTCCAAGATTTTTGTCATCAACACCCACAGATGCGATTTTATTGATAGTTGTAGTGATATCTTCATTTGCAACAAAGTCATAAGTTGGAGTGCTTCCATCATTACGAACACCATCAACCCATTCTAAGTCACCTATTTCAAATGCACCAACTTGATCAGCAAATCCAGCATTAACCATTGCGAAACCTTCATCGGCATTTGCTAATGTTTGTCTACTTGGTAATATTGCTTCAAAGTCTACAGTACCAGACAATGTTGCTGCAGTATATGTACCATCAACATCTGTATAGAATTTTAGTTGAACTTTATCATTTCCATCATTATAAGCAACTGCAAATATTTGATTTTCATCATCATCAACCAAAGGCATGTTAGTTGCTTTATCTCTAATAGCAACAAATGCTTTTGTTCCTGGAGCAGGAGTTTCTGCATCTGTTACAACATATCCTATATCTTCAGTATCAGTAGTATTCGCCACACCTGCAACTGCGCTTAAGTCTGTTACAACATTATCTGCATCTGTTACAGAGCCAGAGTATTGCACAGGTTGTAAGATTAACTTGTTAGAAGCGCCTGCTGCATCTGATAGAGTAACTGCTGGTTTATCTGACCATAGAGTTTCTCCTGTGATATCAAGAATCATTGAACGAATAAAATTCAAATCTTCTTCTAAATACGCAGCACCTGTGACTAATGTATTTCTTTCCGCATTATCAGTACCTAAATCAGTATCTGTTTGCGCAACTGAGGCTTTTATTTGTCTACCTTGACTAATAAGTGATTTAATTGCCATTATTTTTCTCCTTTCCGCTTTTTAAGCGAGTTTTTATTTTTCGGATATGCAAAGAGTGAATTTGCAAACCTTATCTTTATTTATATATCAATTTTTTCTCATCTAATTTATATCTATATAATTTATCCTCTTTTAATTCTTCATACCTTTGAACCTCAAATCCCAACTCTTTCATAGTGTCTTTATAAGTATAATTACTAATAATATATCTAGTCATCTCTTTGAATAACTCTGATTGTTGTATTTCATCTTTATTATTTAATTTCTTAATTGTAACCTCAACAAAATTAATAACCTCTTTTCTCAGAATCATCAAATATGCTCTATATAACATATAATTCCTCTTTATCCTCTTATAAAAATTTTCAGTGTTCCTAAGTATCGCTTTTTGTTCCTCGGTGATAAAATCCCATTCTTCGGGAGATCTATCAAGATATTTATATATAGTATCTATATCCTGAGAACCCAAAAAAGAATCTTCTATGTCTATCATAAAATTATTTATTATATTTTTCTCACCTTCACCTCTTATTATTGCCTCAATGCCTTTGTCGTCCTCTCTTCTTGTTTCAGTTAACATATTCATTATTTCATTGCTTTCTATTTGAAGGCCATCTCTAAGTCTTTCGTACCTATATTTTAACTCTTGTGGCGAAAAACTTCTCATTTATTCTCCCTCCGGAAATATGTCAGCATACATAATAGGCTCATATTTTTTAAGATGCTCCTTGCAATATTTTGTTCCAGGCACTATACTATTATCACAAGGAAATTTCTTTTTGCCTCCCGGTCTTTTTAGGGCACATTTGCCAGCATCCACCCTTGCTTGGACATCAGGACTATATTTTCCTTTATTTTCTTTTAGTCTATCCAAAATATCTATGCTTGTTAAAGCATCTTCGACATCTCTATCAAGTTGTATAAACAATTTTTCAAGTGCTTTTAGTACACATAATTCTTCTTTTAGCCTTGATAGTGAAACATCGCATTGTCTATACACAGAGTATATTTCTTTTGCAATTTTAGGGCCCTCTTTTGCAATATCAAATTTTTTCATTGATGTTTCTTTGTCTTTGAAACTCTTCAGTTTTTCTTGTTTTTGTAGGTACTTTGCCTCAATAACATTTTTATAATAATTTTTAAGTTTTGATAATCCTTTTATTTCCCCTTCTTTCATTAATCTATCAACATAACTTTGATTTTTATGTAAATTAAATGATAAAATCTGTTTTTTGATTAAATGCTCATAATCTTCTTTAGTTATTTCTTTGTTTTCCATGTATATATCCTTATTTTATAAATATTTATAAATTATATAAATATGAGGTGTGATATGGCTAGATTAACAAAATTAAGAGCTAGACAGACAAGGGCAGGCGATAGTTATACAGCTGATAACTCTAATCTTGCCACTGATGGGGAAGTCGAAGCAAGAGTTAGAAAACATAGTGTTATATTTCATGGTGTAAGAAATGACAATACAACTTTTTCATTTGACAGCGAAGGCAATTTATCAAATATAACTGTATATGCTTCAGGGACATCAGATATACTGAGGTCTGTTGATTTTACTTTTAATACAAATGGAAATTTATCATCAATGATAAATGAAATCTTTGATTTAGAGCTAAATTCATATGTCAAAAAACAAAAAGAGTTAAGCTATAACACCAATGGCAATATTGAAAATATATCAAATACAATTTTATAATAAAACGAGGTAAAAAATGGAAAATACAGAACACACAGCGAATGAATTAAGAGCGGAGTTAAATAGCAAAACAGAATTAGAATTAGAAAAAATAAAGAGTGCTTTTTATAAAGGAATCAAAATATCTCCATTAGAGGGAGATAGGTATATGCTACTTGAAGATTTTAAGTATAAAGATATTATAATACCTAAAGGATATAAGACAAATGGAGCAAATATACCTAGAATTTTTTGGAGTTTTTGGCCACCAAACAGAAGCAATTATATGCCGGCAGTGATAGTTCATGATTATCTTTGTGATATGGAAGAGTATAATAAAGCTGATAAATATTTTTCAGAAATACTATTATATCTAAATGTATCGAGAATTACTGCATTTTTATTTTATTATTCTGTTAAATATTATCATAAACTAAAATATGGTGTTAAATAAGGATTAAATTGGCAATAAAGAAGGATTTTGTCAATCTTATAAGGAAATATAAATAATTAAAATTCAGAAGGACTATTTGAGCCACTTAGTGTGAGGTATTCCAATAAATAAAAATAGGAGATAAATATGGTGAGTTATAAAAGATATTTAAACGAAAGACAAACAAGAGATGAGTTCAGAGATGTCTAATTAAGGAACTAAAAGGTAAAAAATTTGTAGAGGTGCAAAAAGTGGATAAGTACCACCAAAGTACTATGATTTATATTAAAATTACTTTAGATGCAATTAAAGAAAGACAATATTATATGATTAAAATCAAAGGCGATGAATTAGTTTGCGGTAGTTCAAATGACTCAGTTAATTATAGAGGTAAGAGTTTTAACAACGAAGATGAAGTTATTAAGGATGTTCAAGATTGGTATAAAGGACATGAACAAACTCTTAAAGAATTTGCCAAGTTTGAAAAACTATATGGCAAATTAGGCAAAAATCTTTTTATTGGCGAAGAATATGGAACAACTCAAATACTTCCTTTCCATGCTCAAATGAAAATAGATGATAAGATAATAGAAAAAATTGCCAAGAAATTTAAAATGGATGTTCGATTTGATGATAATTATAGAGCTTATTTCTTTGGAGATAAATCTAAACTTGAAAAAGATTGGATGGAATTAGATGATTATCATAATGAATTTGAATTAAGACTTTGGAATAATGGCACCCTAAGAAGTATTAGTTCAGCTGAAACGGATAGTTGGGATAAACCAACTAAAACATTCGTAACATTCGTACAATTTTTAGATAAACTTTAATATAACTAGAGATATATCTCTAGTTATTAAGTAGCTTTTTGCTATTATATTTAAAAAATATAAGACAAATCATAATATAGGTAAAATAACAGGTTTTACTATAGAAAAAGATAACTTAAATAAGTATTGGATTACTATAACACATAAGATTAAGATAAAAAATACAAGAACAAAAACTAATAAAAAAGTAGGTATAGATTTAGACCTTAAAGATATGCTTATATGTTCTGATGGAAATACTATAGAAAACCATAAATTAACATATAAGTACCAAAGAAAACTTAAGTTAGAACAAAGAAAACTAAGTAAAATGGAAAAAGGAAGTAAAATGAAAGTTAAATTTATAAGTACTACAAACAATTTAGCAGAGTGTATTGTAGGTCAAGAAGTGGAATTACACTTTGAACATACTGCTGGTTTTACATTTAATCCTGAAGGATTAGGGTTTGAATATCGTAAAGGTGAATGGCGTACATCACAAATTCAAAATATTAATTTTAATGAAACTTCTAGGGATTGTTATATTGTAACAATTACAACTAGAAATTCAGAATATGTGTTTCAAAAAGGTATACCTAGTGACAAAAAACCTCTAACAGATGATGAAATTCTTGGGTTTCAAATGGCTACGATGTTTTAATACAATATTTTATACTAAAGCGAGTAAGGATTTTCAACAAACTCCACTTTAGTATTATCTATATCTTCTATGTAATTAGCAGATGTCCATCCGTCTAATTTAAGTTTATTACTTCTTTGAAGTTTTATAACTTCTTTGGTTTTATCATTTATTCCGCGATAACCAACAACGCCATACACATTTAAAATCTTGAAGTTATGTAGTACAATTTCATTGAAATGTCCCATACTGCCGTAAATTTTATTTCCTTCCTCATCAGCAAGTGTTATAATTTTATCAAAATTACTATGTGCTATTATTTTTTCGGCAACATCTAATCCCATTTTAATAAATTTTGCTTTATCTTTGCCTGAGAATTTATTTGTAATTATACTTGCCAAAAAAGATGGCGGTTGATATTTGAAATTATTATCTGTGAAAAAATTACCAAAATTATCTTTTAACACATCTTTCATTGCTGTTTGAAGTTTTTCTCTTAAATTTATTAATAGTTTCATACGATCTAAACCATTTGCCATTTCTTCAAGATTCCACCATCTAGTACCACTACGGTCTAATGATGTCCACGCATCTCCATCTAATGTTAATGTACTTTCACCACTTAATTCAATTAATATTCCGCCGTCTGTTTCAACACCACCAGCAACAGTTGTATCACCTACTGTAAACGCACTTATCTGTTTCTTTTGACCTTGTATTTTCTGTATTGTTTTCAATCCGTTCAAATCAGTAGTGTGATAACAAAGTGGTACTTTATTAATTTTTTGAATTCTCGACCATAATTTTGGTGCTAAGGGAACTCTGCCATCCAACAAAAAGAAATACTCTTTATTTTCGTTGATATATTTTTCTTTAAGAAAGTCTTTAAATTTCATATTCGTATCCTGTTTTTAATTATTTATAATTTAAGTTTTCTTATTATATGTACATTAAGTACTTTTTATGTAATTTAAGTACCTTTTAATGTATATTTTGTTGTAATATATAAAGTAAAAGGATAACAAATGTCATACACAGAATTAAAAGAGAAAATAGAACAAACACAAACAGATTTAGATAATGCAACTTCACAAAATGAAGTTAATTATTTTGGTATGGAACTTATGCTTCTTGAAGATAAAATGGATCGTACAATTGCAAAAGGTAGAAGATAATTATTAAATCAACTTTTAAAGTAATTTTAATAAATGTTGTGTTATAATATATAAACAGTAAAAGGAAATAAAAATGAATTACCCCAACAAAGAAACAATAGTTGCGTTAGATATTATTAACCCATTCAATAAATCAGTCAAAATTGACGGACTCCAAAAGTTAGTAGATAGAATAAACGAAATTAATGCATATGATAAGGTTGGTTTTTGGATGTATGAAATCGAAGATAATTTAAGAACTAATATTGTTCCTCATACAGACTATGTATATAATTGGTTAGTACATATTGATGGACTTAAACAAACAAAGAAAAACATTAACTTTGTTTTGGATTTAAACGATGATTAAGTTAATATTCGCAAGATATTAAAATATACCACTGGTTGTAATAAATACAACCATTAATATAAACACAAAGGAAAGAAACAATGAAAATGATTAAATACCCAAGCACAGAACAATTTAGAACAGTTATTAAACAAGTTACGGAGCAAGCACAGTTTGTTTCTTATAATGATGAAACTAAAAAAGTCTTGTGGGATAAAGATGCCAAATTACCAACATTGAAGTTTCATGGAACTACAAAAATCCATGGCACGTTGGGTGCCGTAGTTGCAGATTCTTATGGGAATGTTCACTATCAATCAAGAAAAAATATTGTTACCCCAGAAAAAGATAATGTAGGCTTTGCATTCTTCTGTTCACAAAGACAAGAAGCATTTGATGAGTATTTTCAGAAAATTAGATTAGAATTTGATGACTTAACAAAAGGTTCAAGTATTTCTATTTATGGAGAGTTTTGTGGTGGTAACATCCAAAAAGGTGTGGCTATTAATGGATTACCAAAAATGTTTGTAATTTTTGGTATAAAGGTATCACCAAATGATGAAGAAAAAGCCGCTTTCTGGATAGACCATAAAGATGTTATTGTATCAAATCCAGAAAAAGATATTTACAATATTGAAGATTTTCAGACTTGGGATATCGAAATAGACTTTGATGATAAAGTGAAATTAGCAGAAGCTCAAAATGAGATGTTAAGATTGACTACTCTTGTGGGCGATGAATGTCCTGTCGGAAAAGCATTTGGAAAATCTGGTATCGGCGAAGGAATAGTATGGAGTCACCTTGAAAATGGTGAAAGACTTGTATTTAAAACTAAGGATAAGCGTCATTCAAAATCTAAAGTGAAGGTGCCTAAAGTTGTTGATGTAGAACTCGAAAAAACAAAAAAAGAATTCGTTGAAAAATATGCTTGTACAGAGTCAAGATTAAATCAAATGTGGACAGAAATTGTGCATAGTGTTCATAATGGCAATGAAGATTTAATGGAAATGAAAGATATGGGTCAATATCTAAGATTAATACATCAGGATGTTATTAAAGAAAATTCTGAAGAAATGGCAAAAGCAGGATTAGAGCCTAAACAAATTAATGGCGCTATTTCTCAAGTAGCAAGAGAGTTCTTTATTGCTAAATTACAAGAAATATAATGTTAGATATTATAAAAAACTTCAGAATTCTGGATGGCAACTCCGGAACTTAAAGAAACTAAATTATTAGACCCAGATGGATGGGACCGTAAAAATTTTCAATTTTCTTTTTATGAAGAACTTATTACTAAAGAAGAATTTTCAAAAAGACTTATGGTTAGTACTTGTATGTTTAAAAGGAAATAAGTAATTAATATTAGGAATAGTGCTAGGAACAATTTTAACGATAACATTTTGGAGTAGTTATTTTATTACTGCATTATTTTAAGTTACTATGATATAAAGGATAAAAATGGAAACTAAACACGATTTAATTAAGGCGCTTTTAATAGCAGAAAAATATAACCCAGATTTTGAAATGTTTTGTAGACGCGATGTATTAACTATATGTGGTGTTGAACCACAAGAAGTGTCTGAAGAAGATAAAGTATCATTAAGTAATTATGGTTTTTTTATTGGTGATGAAAGTGGTGAAGACTCATTTGAATCGTTTAGATGGGGGAGTTGTTAGCATAAACTATTATATAGGACATAATTACCGAGATTTAGTCGGATACCTAAACAAGCAAGGATTAATGTTATGTTAGTACACATTTATGGGGCTTCGGATGATTTAATAGAAATCGAGGGCGATATTAGAAAAGAATTTGATGTAAATAATTCATCTGCAGCTAGAAAGTTTTATGTTTATTGTGAAAATGAACTTCAGTTTACTTTTCAGATTAAATTCACAAGTTCAGGTTATTGGCAAGTAATTCCGCAGCTAGATGATAAAACTTGTAATGAAGATAATTCTAACTTTTGTAAAGATTGGGATATTCAATTAAAATATTTTGATTCTGATTTTTGTAGATATAGCACAACTTTAACAATTAATTCTTATAACGATAATTTTTGAAATCACAAGAAAAAGGAGAAATTGATGTTAATTTTCGTTTATGGAACCCTAAAAAATGGGTGTATCAATGATGGTATTCTAAAGGAGTTGGACTCTCAGTTTCTATTTCCTGCAGAAACAATCCAGAAATACCCAATGTATCTATCAAAAGATATGATGGAATATTTTCCTTATCTTGAAAATCAGCCAGGTAAAGGGAATATAATTCAGGGAGAGGTCTGGGATGTTCCTCATCAGAATATTGAAGAACTTGATTATTTTGAGAGTGTGCCAGACTTATATGTTAGAAATAAAATAAAAGTAGAATTTGAAAAAAATATTTATGATTGTTTCTGCTATTTTAAGAGTTATAACTCTGATGATATTAGTCTAAATCACGCTGACTTAATTGATGAATGGATAGATTAAGCTTTATCTAAGTTGTCTTTAGTTATAATTATATAAAGAAAAACAAAGGATAGAAAGATGAAAATTTATGAAACAAATGTTGCATTAGGTTATGGTGAAGTTGCTTACTTTATTAAAGTAAACGCAAAAGAAAAATTATGTATATTTAGCAATGAATGTTCAGATAACTTTTTTGTATCATGGGTACCAGGAAAATGTTATAATAATTTAGAGGATGAGTGTTGTGATATAGTTATTCCTGAAAAACATAAAATGGTTTTGGAACAATCTCCATTATATAATACTTACTTATTTAATGAATTTATTAAAAACTTAAAGGATTAAAGTATCATTTTTTATGTGATAATAGGTAGTAATTTAAGTTACTTTTAATATATATTTCGTTATAATTATATAAAGAAAAACAAAGGATAGAAAGATGAAAAAATTCACAAAATTAGCTTTAGTAGCATTGGTACTAGCAACAACAGCAACCTTAATAAGTGGTTGTGAAGAGTCATCAACTCAAGCTCCTAAGCCAGCTGGAAGTTATGTAAATGAAGATATTGAAGTTTATTGTGATAAAAACACAAATGTAGAATATTTAGTGTACACTCAATATCGTTCGGGTGGGATGACAGTTAGATATAATCTTGATGGCACTATTAAAAGTTGTAAATAATGGATATTTTATTATTTTATATAATTATCATGTTTGTATTATCATTTTTGTATAATTGGATAAAAGTATCAATATTTATGTGGGGAGCGGGATTAAAAGGTTCTAGTTTCAAAAGAACATTTGCTTATATGATTGGAAAATCAGAATTAAAAGACTTCAAGGATTAATAATGAAATACGATATACCAAAAAATGCCACAATTTTATCTATAACAGGTAATCATTATAAAGAACACGAGTATTATAATTTGACAGGTCTGAAAATAGAAACAAATAAAGGCAACATAGAACTATTAATATCTGATAACCAAAGCTGTTGCGAAAATTGGGATGCGTTATTCCTAGAAACTCCAGATGACTTATCTAAGGTAATTGGAGCTAAACTTATTGAAGTATCTGATATAGAAATAAATACGCAAGAGTATGACCAAAATTCTTGCGGACTTAATGAGACACAATTAAGGGTGGTAACTACAAAAGGTATTATACAATTTGCCGTTTATAATGAACATAATGGTTATTATTCTCATGCCACTTTCTTACAAGTATTTGATATAAATGAAGATAGTGATTTATGATGAAAATAGCTATTACAGGTCACACCAATATAGAAAAAACCAAAAATGTATTTAATATTAATTCAGAAAAATATAATCAAGATGTATTAATGTCCATGATGGATGAGATAGAAACTTTTTTATTTAATTATATAAAAGATAAAAATATTAATAATGATATAACATTGATATCTGGTATGGCAAGGGGAATTGATGAAATTTTTGCTTTAATTGCTATCAAAAATAATTTTAATTTAATATTATGTATTCCTAATAGTATTAAATGGCATAAAAATAGAGATTATAGCAGAGGATCAAGAGTCCAAGCTATTTTTTATGATAAAATATTAAGATATAAAAATATAACAGAAATTCATGAAATTAAAAAAGATTATAAAAATAACTCTTTTTGGTGTGCCAATATGGCAAGAAACCAGGCTATGGTAGATTTATCAGATATCGTTTTTAGTTATAAAAGTTATGATAGCACGGGAACAGATGACTGTATAAAAAGAGCCAAAGAATCAAAGAAATATTTTGGAAATATTCCCAAAATAGAAACTTTTTTAGATGACTTTTAGGAGATGATTATGAAATTAATTTACGGCTCACAAGCTATGAAACACTGGTTCAGCGACTCTAAAAATCCTAAGGATATTGATATTATATGTGATAATGAAGATATTCCTAAAAATATCAACGAAAAAGGACTATCTATAGAATTTTATAATGGTCCTGGTTTTGGATATATTTTTGAGCATAATAAAGATAAAACTTATGTCGACCCTGATTTTCTATATACAATAAAAGTTTCTCATGCTGCTTGGGATATTAAATGGGAAAAGACTATGAAAGATATTGAATTTATGAAATCCAAGGGATGTAAACTAAATTTAGAACTTTATCATATTCTATATTCTGATTGGGAAAAAGTGCATGGAAAGAAAAAAGTTAAGATGAATGTTCAGAATAAGGATTTTTTTAAAGAGAATATCTACAGAAAATATGATCATGATTGGTTACATGAACAGTTTGCTTTTAATGAGAGACCTATGAACGAAAGAATTAGGGAAGATTTAGATTCTCCTTTATGTTCTGAAAAATTATGGAATGAGATGGAATATCCTGATAAATTAAGAACAGCCCTTGAAGAAATTTTTGTTTTAACAACAGAACGATACATTTTTGTTCAAGAGCCATTGCCACTTAAAACTGCAAGACTGAAAACATTAAAACAAATGATAACTAGCACAACATCGGGATGGTTTAACAGATTTTTGATAGAACATTTTGATTCACTTAGAATTTTGAGTGAAAACTATTTTATCGAAAAAATATCTTATATAAAGGAAATTAAATGACTTATGTGCAACTGCTAATAGAAGGCAGAACTGTTAATATAGAGTGTAAAAGTGCTGATGAAGCAAATGAAATTTTTGTTCCACTTAAATATTTTGCTAAAAATATTGATGGCATTAAAATAATTGAACCAAAAAAAGAAAATAAAGAAAAATTTGAGATAGATTGGCCACAGTATTTAATTCCAAAAGATTCTAAATCAGAAGAAAATTTTGTTTATAACCTAGGAAAAATGGAATTTCTTGGTGATTTGGGTGATAATGAAATAAGATATGGTATGCCTAGTGATAGGGGTAGTTGGGAAATGGTTATTAGATATTCTAATGGCATTTTTACTTCACACATACCATATATGAAACACCTACATTATACTGAAACAAGTAAAAACTATTAAAAAATATTTATTTTCTTAATAGTCCTATAACATATTCTATTACATAGTGTAAAGAATATTAAAATGTTTCTTTATAAAGATGCAACCTCATGTACAAGAGATTGTACATGGTTCTTAGACATAGCTGTCCTAAGGTTAATCTTTATAGGGTTCATAAC
>Ga0256837_1001266_pt1 | contig 17829 bp, 17 predicted proteins | sample 4562384metaG_FD_185976 | JGI IMG/M metagenome (GOLD analysis project Ga0256837, IMG submission 185976) | Hydrothermal vent microbial communities from Guaymas Basin, Mexico - 4561-384 | ecosystem: Environmental > Aquatic > Marine > Hydrothermal vents | place: Mexico: Guaymas Basin | collected...
AAAGAGAAAAACTATGCTCAAAAGTATCTTTCTCAAAACAAAGAGATATATTTAGTTGGTATAAACTTTGATGAGAGTGAAAAAAATATAAGTGGGTTTGAGTGGGAGAAATCAGATGTTTAAAGATTATTTTAAAGCGACCAAATGAAGCAAAGTATAAAAAAGCTCTTCATTTTGGGATGCTTTATAAAGAGATATTTAATGAGAAAATCATAAATATTGAGACTATAATAGCCCTTGTCAAAGCTTTTACTTTTATAGAAACCAAAAGAAAAACAGCTACTATTGAACTTATAAAAGAGTACCCATTTATCCCTTATGCAACACATCATATATTGATGGAGTTTTATAAGTTAAATCAAGAGGATAGTTTTGAAGAAAATTATATAAAAGCATTAGATATATTAAAAGACAGATTTCAAGAGCTAAATGTAGATATGGAAAAATCACTTGATGTGATAGCTACTTTGAAAAGTAATAAGTTGAATTGACTACAATATATAAATGTAGTATAATGATTTAAAAGACAACACGTGGTATAAGATGACAATTAAAATAGGTATGAGGGAACTAGCTAGAAACTCTAATATACTGGATGGTTATGATTATGTAGATGTTGAAGACAAAAAGACACATGAATACAAAGGATTGTTTGTTTCACCTAAGTATGCAGATGAGTTGAAAGCTTTTTTAGATGATAAAATTACTAAAGAACAGCAATCTAAAGTAGATAGACTTATGGAGTATGTTGGTAAAGATGAAGTGCATGAGAGATTTAATAATCTGACATCAAGTGAAATGCGAGAAATAGTAGCTAAGGAAAAGTATGGAACCGAATAAAATATTTTTAGATACAAATGTAGTCGCAGATGTCATAGGTGTAGCAAGACCCAATCATACTCAGTCATTAGAACTGCTAAAGTATTTGTTAGTTAATAGTTATGAAATATGAATAAGTGAAGATTGGTATATCATTAGTAAAAAAATTGGATTTGGAAGATATACTTCAATGTCTCTGTGCAAAAGAAAATGGATGTAAAATATTGATAACAAACGATAAGAAATTTTATGATTGTTGTGTGTCACTATATACAATAGAAGAATTTTTAAAGGAAAAAAATGTTCAAAAATAAAACACTACTCATAACAGGTGGAACAGGCTCTTTTGGTAATGCTGTTCTTAGAAATTTTTTAGATACAGATATAAAAGAGATACGAATTTTTTCTCGTGATGAATTAAAACAAGATGATATGCGAAAAAAATATAACAATGATAAATTAAAATTTTATCTTGGTGATGTTCGTGATGTTAATTCTCTTGAAGATGCTATAAAAGGTGTTGATTTTATTTTTCATGCCGCAGCACTAAAGCAAGTTCCATCTTGTGAATTTTATCCTATGCAGGCAGTACAAACAAATGTGGTTGGAACTGAAAATTTACTAAATGTGGCTATAAAACATAAAGTAAAAAAAGTTATAGTTCTTAGTACAGATAAAGCAGTTTACCCTATAAATGCTATGGGAATTAGTAAAGCTATGATGGAAAAAGTGGCAGTAGCAAAAAGTAGAAATCTAAATGATGATGAAACTGTTATTTGTTGTACTAGGTATGGAAATGTTATGGCAAGTAGAGGTTCTGTTATACCACTTTTTATAAACCAAATAAGAAAAGATGAACCCATAACCATAACAGACCCTGCTATGACTAGATTTATGATGAGTTTAGATGATGCTGTTGATTTAGTAATGTTTGCCTTTAAGCATGGAACAAATGGAGATATATTTGTTCAAAAAGCTCCTGCTTCAACCATAGAACTATTGGCAAATACACTTGTAAAGATGTTAAATAAACCAAAACATACTATAAAAATTATAGGAACAAGACATGGTGAAAAACTTTATGAGACACTTTTAACTCGTGAAGAGATGGTAAATGCTGTTGATATGGGAGATTATTATAGAATCCTTTCTGACACGAGAGACTTGAACTATAACAAATATTTTGTAGATGGTGAGGTTATAACAGAAGCTAAAGATTACCATTCCCATAATACTAAGAGATTGAATGAAAAAGAGATGAAAGAGATGATTTTAAAACTTCACGAAGTTCAAGAAGATTTAAAAGAGTTTGGAGTTATATAGATGAAGATTCTTATAACAGGTAGTGAAGGTTTTATAGCTAAGAATCTTATAGAGTATTTAAAACGAAATGAGAACCTAAAATTATATTTATATTGTAAAAATGATTCTTTAACTATACTAGAAGCTTATATAAAAGAGGTAGATTTTATATTTCATCTAGCTGGTGTCAATAGACCAGATAATGTAGAAGAGTTTTATAGTGGTAATAGCGATTTAACTAAAAAAATTATAGATATTTTGATAGCTGAAAATAAAAATACTCCTATACTATTTTCGTCATCAACTCAAGCTATTTTAGATAACGATTATGGGAAAAGTAAGTTAAAAGCAGAAAATATACTACTCTCATACTCAAAACAAACTAAAGCAAATATATCTATATATAGACTTCCTAATGTTTTTGGTAAATGGTCAAAACCAAACTACAATAGTGTAGTGGCTTCATGGTGTTACAATATAACTCGTAGTAAAGATATAGAAGTTAATAACCCAAATACAAAATTAAATTTAGTCTATATAGATGATGTTATAGAATCTTTTATAAATAGATTAGATAAGAATGATAATGAGCAATATATAGAGATAGATGAGGTTTATATTAAAACTTTAAAAGAGATAAAAGAGTTACTTTATAGGTTTAAAGAGAATCGAAAAACTTTAATTATTCCCAATGTTGCTAGTGGATTTGAGAGAGCTTTATATGCTACATACTTAAGTTTTTTACCTATGGAAGATTTCTCTTATGAGTTAAATGGACATCAAGATAATCGTGGTACTTTTTATGAGATAGTTAAAACCCAAGATAGTGGACAATTTTCACTCTCTACAACAGCTTCAGGTGTAGTTAGAGGTGGACATTATCATCATACTAAAAATGAAAAGTTTTTGGTTGTAAAAGGGGAAGCTATTATAGAGTTTAGACATATAGTGACAGATGAAAAGATAAGCTATAAAGTAAGTGATAAAAATATGAAAATAGTAGAGATGATACCTGGATATACTCATAATATAAAAAATATTGGTGATGAAGAGATGATACTGTTTTTATGGGCAAATGAAAATTATGATGAAAACAATCCAGATACTTACTACTTAGAGGTATAAAATGAAACAATTAAAAGTGATGACAATAGTAGGAACAAGACCAGAGATAATTAGACTATCTTCTGTAATCTCAAAACTTGAAGATTCTAATGCGATTGAGCATATTTTAGTTCATACTGGGCAAAACTATGATTATGAACTCAATGGGGTGTTCTTTAATGATTTTAACTTAAGAAAACCAGATTATTTTTTAGATGCAGCTGGTGGTGGTGCTACTGAGACCATAGGTAAGATACTTATAGCAGTTGACCCAATACTTGAAAAAGAGAAGCCTGATGCTGTCTTACTACTTGGCGACACAAACAGTTGTTTGTGTGCTATACCTGCTAAAAAAAGACAAATCCCTATTTTTCATATGGAAGCAGGAAACCGTTGTTTTGACCAAAGAGTTCCTGAAGAGACAAATAGAAAGATAGTTGACCACATAAGTGATATAAATATGACATATAGTGATATAGCTAGAGAGTATTTACTTAGAGAGGGTTTACCAGCAGATAGAATCATAAAAACTGGTAGCCCAATGTTTGAAGTTATAAATAGTAAATTAGAAAGTATAGAAAATTCAAATATTTTAGAAAAATTAGATTTAGAAAAAGATAGTTATTTTGTGGTGTCAGCTCATAGAGAGGAAAATATAAGTAGTGATAAAAACTTTTTTGATTTAGTAGATACCATAAATGAGATAGCAAATATTTATAAATTACCAGTTATCATCTCTACCCATCCAAGAACTAGAAATAAAATCGTAGAAAAAGGTATAGTTTTTAATGACTTAGTCTCTTTGATGAAACCTATGGGCTTTAACGATTATGTAAAATTACAAAAAGATTCAAAAGCTGTTCTTAGTGATAGTGGAACTATAAGTGAAGAATCTTCAATATTAAAATTTAAAGCTTTAAATATAAGAGAAGCACATGAAAGACCAGAAGCGATGGAAGAGGCTAGTGTTATGATGGTAGGTTTAGAAAAAGAGAGAATCCTTCAAGGTTTAGAAGTTTTAACAACACAAGAAGAATCTACATTAAGAGAAGTATCTGATTATAGTATGCCAAATGTTTCAGATAAAGTTTTGAGAATTATCATAAGTTATACTGATTATATAAATAAAGTTGTTTGGAAAAAGTAGTGGATAAAAAGATAGTTGTTATTAGTGAGTATTTTTATCCAAATGAGAGAACAGATGCTTTTCTATTAACTGAAATAACAAAGAAATTATCTGAAGTAAATGATGGTAATATTGAAGTTATTTGTACATCAGAGCTTAACTCTAGTGAAGAATTAGAATTTTTAGATAGTAAAATAGTTAGACTTAAAAAGAGTAAACTTAATGAAAATAACATTTTATTAAGAATAATAAAATTTCTCATTTTAACATTTAAACTTAGTTTAAAAGCATTTTTTACAATCAAAAAAAATGATAGAGTTTTTTTAACTACAAATCCAGCATTTTTAATACCTGTCATCTCTATCTTTCGCATATTTAAGAGTTTTGAATATACACTTTTAGTTTACGATGTATTTCCAGAAAACATATCTGCTGCTAAGATTATCTCTAAAAATAGTTTATTTTATAAAATAATTAAAAAGATATATGATTGGTCTTATTCAAAAGCTGATAGACTAATTGTGATTGGTAGAGATATGCAAGAGGTGATCTTAGAAAAAACAAACCATACTAAACCAACATATCTAATAGAAAATTGGTGTAATTATGAAAGTGTAAAGCCTGAACCTAAATCTGAAAATAGTATTTTGAAAAAACTTGGAATTGAAAATAAAAAAGTTTTTCTATTTGCTGGAAATTTAGGTAGAGTTCAAGGAATAAATACTTTACTTGAAGCATCAAAATTAGTAAAAGATAAAGATTTTGTACTTTTATTTATAGGTGATGGTGCTTATAAAAATGAAATAGTTAAGTTTATATCAAATAGTGAAAATAAAAATGTTTATTATGCTGGTTCATTCCCTATATCTCAACAAAATGAATTTTTAAATGCTTGTGATGTATCTATCATATCTTTAGCAAAAGATATGTATGGATTGGGTGTGCCTAGTAAATCTTACTATAATATGTCTGCTCAAAAACCACTTTTATATATAGGTGATAAAAAATCAGAGATAAGTTTAGTTATAAATGAACATAATTTAGGTTGGACAATAGAACCTGATGATGAAAAAAAATTAGCATTATTAATAGATGAAATATGTAAAAATAATGATAAATATCTTTCTATGGGTAAAAAATCAAGAAAAATTGTAGAACAATATTTTTCTAAAGATGTGATTTTAAATAAATATGCTCAATTATATAAAGGTGATAAATGATATACATACTTCTACTAATCTTATCTTTCACATTAACATACCTCATAAAAAACTATGCGATAAAAAAATCATTGGTAGATATACCAAATGATAGAAGTTCCCATACTACCCCAACACCTCATGGTGGTGGGATCGCTATCGCTATTAGTTGGTTTTTAGGGATTAGTTATCTGTTTTATTTTGATGATATAGATAGTTCACTTTACTACTCTTTGATGGTTGGTGTGGTTATATCTAGTGTATCATATCTTGATGACCTGTTTGAACTTAGTGCTAAACTCCGTCTTTTAGTTCAATCTTTTGTTGCTATGTTAGGTTTATATTTTATTGGTGGTTTAGATAGTGTTGATTTTGGATTATTTAGTATCTCAAATCAACTATTTACTACACTTTTTGCTTTTTTTATGATAGTTTGGTTTATAAATCTCTATAACTTTTTAGATGGAATCGATGGATATGCTGGGAGTGAAGCTGTTTTTTTAGGGTTGGCTGGATTTATACTTTTTAATGATTCTCCATTTTTGGTTTTAGTTTTTTCAGTTTTAGGTTTTTTAGTATGGAACTGGCATAAAGCAAAGATTTTTATGGGTGATGTTGGTAGTACACTGTTGGGCTATAATGTGGCAATTTTTACAATCTACTATACAAATCAAGATTCTATGAACTTATGGATTTGGGTTATACTGTTTGGAGTTTTTTGGTTTGATGCTACTTTAACACTTTTTAGAAGATATAAAAATGGTGAAAAACTAAGTCAAGCACATAGAAAACATCTATATCAAAGAGCAGTGCAAAGTGGATTAGCACATGATAGGGTTGTTATATACTCTATTTTTATAAATATAGTTTTATTTTTCTTTGTTTATTTTATAGCTAATATATTTTTAGCTTTAATTTTAAGTATGATATTTTTGTATTTTATAGTAAGAGTTATAGATAAAAGAAAACCATTTTTAGAGGCTTGATAGATGATAAATATAGATAAAAGAGTTTTAAATTTTTTGGTTATAGCGATTTTAACAACATTTACATTTTGGTGGACATTTCTTATATTTCATCTAAAATTTGAATGGAGTATAGTGTTTGTTATCATCTGTATGAGGATCTTAGGTTCTATCCTTTTATATAAGGATGCTTCATTGTCATGGAGTAAGGTTACTCAAAAAACATTTCTTACAAAAAGTGTTATAAATATAGCTGTATTTTTAATATATATACCGATATTTTATCAACAAATAGAGATATATTTTTTAGCTAGTGAACTTTTTTTATATATATTTTCTATAAATTTTCTTATGTATGCTTATTACAATCTCATAAACCGTACAAGGGTTGAAAAAACTAAACAGGTTGTGATATATGGTGCTGGTAAAGCAGGTTTAAAACTTAATGAAGAGTTTAGACACTCAGCATATAGTGTTAAGTATTTTTGTGATGATGATAAATCTTTAAATGGTAGAAGTATAGATTCTATCGAGATAGTTTCACTAGATAGATTAAAAACATTGATACCACAAAATGGTTATAATCTTTTAGTTATAGCTATGCCAAGTGCTGATAAAAAAAGGGTAAATGAGATATATGAAAACCTAAATGGTTACTTTGATGAGGTTCAAATTTTACCATCACTTGATGATATTTTAAGAGATAAAGATTTTGTGGCACAACTAAAAGATGTATCGGTAGAGGATCTTTTAGCTAGAGATCCACAAGATTTAGATAAAGATAAAATAGCACTATTTATAGAAAATAAAATTGTTTTAATAACAGGTGCTGGTGGAAGTATAGGTAGTGAACTTGTTCGTCAAGCTATACATTTTAAAGCTAAGCAGTTGATACTTTTAGATCATAGTGAATACAACCTTTATAAGATTGAACAAGAGGTTAATTCTCAAAATATTGTTGCTGTTCTTCAGTCTGTCGTAAATGTAGATGATTTAGATAAAACATTTAAAAGATATAGACCAGATATTGTGCTTCATGCTGCTGCTTATAAACATGTACCATTAGTAGAGGCAAATATATCTGAAGCGATAAGAAACAACATCATAGGGACGAAAAACACGATAGATATAGCTATAAAGTATGGTGTCGAAAAATTTGTTTTAATCTCAACAGATAAAGCAGTAAGACCAACAAATGTTATGGGAACAACAAAAAGAGTATGTGAACTTTATGCCCAAAACGCAGTTTCTTTAGAAAACGCAGTTTCTAGTAAAACTGAGATAGTAGCTGTAAGGTTTGGAAATGTTTTAGGAAGTAGTGGAAGTGTGATTCCGAAGTTTAAAGAGCAGATAGAAAAAGGGCAAAATATCACAGTTACTCATCCAGATATAACAAGATACTTTATGTTGATTCCTGAAGCTTGTGAACTTGTTTTACAAGCTGGAGCTATTGGTAATGGTGGAGAAATTTTTATACTAGATATGGGTGAACCTATAAAGATAGTTGACTTAGCTAAAAAGATGATAGAGCTTAGTGGAAAAGATAATATAGAGATTGAGTTTATAGGTTTAAGAACAGGTGAAAAACTTTATGAAGAGTTGCTTATAGATGATAGTGATTCTAAAACTGAATATGATTCTATAACAGTAGCAAAACCAACTAAATATGATATAGTTCAATTAAATAAAGATATAGATGAACTACTTGTTTGTGATGATAAAATAAAACAATTAAACAAAATAGTACCTGAGTTTAATCATCAACTAAATTTATAATATTAGGAGTAATAACAATGGAAAAGTTTTTAGAAGAAGCGAAAAATAGCAGTAGAGTTTTAGCTACGATTAGTGGTCGTGAAAAAAATAGAATCTTAAAAGAGATGGCTCAAGGGCTTAGAGATCATACACAAACTATTTTAATTGAAAATGCTAAGGATATGGAATCTGGTAAAGAGAATAATCTTTCATCAGCTTTAATGGATAGACTTTTTTTAGATGCGGGTCGTGTAGATTCTATGGCAGTAGCGATAGAGGAGATAGCTTCACTTAAAGAGCCTGTTGGTCGTGTTTTAGATGGTTGGGTTACTGAAGATGATCTAAAGATAGAGAAAGTTAGTATCCCTATCGGTGTGATTGGAATCATCTATGAATCTCGCCCAAATGTTACATCAGATACAGCAGCACTATGTTTTAAAAGTTCAAATGTTTGTGTGCTAAAGGGTGGAAAAGAGGCTGAACACTCAAACAGAGCGATAGCACAAGTTTTAAAAGATGTTTTAGTTGATAATGATCTTCCACCATCACTTATATCTTTGATTCCAGACAGTTCAAGAGAGGGTGTAGCAAAACTTATCAAGATGGATAAATATGTAGATTTGATTATCCCTAGAGGTGGAGCAGGGCTTATTAAGTATGTTAGTAAAAATGCGACTGTAAGTGTGGTGAAGCATGACAAAGGGCAATGCCATACTTACATAGATAAAGATGCTAAGATAGATAGAGCGATAGCGATAGCTTTAAATGCTAAGGTACAAAGACCCGGAGTTTGTAATGCGATGGAGACACTTTTAGTAGATAGTGCCATAGCAAAAACCACTTTACCACTTTTAAAAGCAGAGTTTGACAAAGCCCATACAGAGTTAAAAGGGTGTGTTAAAACTAAAAATATCATAGATGTTAATGATGCTACCGATGAAGATTTTGATACAGAATACCTAGCAAATATCTTAAATATTAAAGTTGTTGATGGTGTAGAGGGTGCGATAGAGCATATAGTAAAATATGGTTCAGGTCACTCTGAAGCTATCATAAGTGAAAACATAACAACAGCAGAGATATTTTTAAATGCGATAGACGCAGCGTGCGTATATGTAAACGCTTCAACAAGATTCACAGATGGTGGAGCATTTGGTTTCGGTGCTGAGGTTGGAATCTCTACTAACAAACTTCATGCTAGAGGACCAATGGGAATCGAGGGTTTAACTACATATAAGTTTAAAATTTATGGTAGTGGGCAGATAAGATAAAACTTGCTGCTGAAGATCTCAAGTGTTGTAAACTCTTGAGATCTTCACAATTTGTTTATACTCAATTAAGAGAAAATCAACAAAAACAAAAAAAAGGATTCCAAAATATGTCTTGGTTAGTATCACTTTTAGTATTATCGGCACTCATATTTTTTCATGAGTTGGGTCACTATACAGCTGCTCGTCTTATGGGTGTGTATGTGGAGGTTTTTAGTATAGGTTTTGGTAAAAAACTTTTCTCATTTCATAAGTGGAACACACAGTGGAGTATCTCTGCTATCCCTTTAGGTGGATATGTGAAGATGAAAGGTCAAGACGATTCTGATCCTACAAATGTTAGTGATGATGAAGATAGTTATACAACTAAAACACCTATACAAAGAATCTTTATACTTTTAGCTGGACCTTTGGCAAACTTTGTTTTAGCGTTTGTACTATACTTTGCTATCGCTCTTGGTTCACCAAATATTTTATCACCTGTAATTGGTCAAGTTGTAAAAGATTCACCAGCATTTACAGCTGGACTGAAAACAAACGATAGAGTTTTAGCTATAAATGGTGTTGAAACACCTACATGGGAAAAAATGGCTGAACTTATCAAAAATGCTGATGGTTCACTAAACTTAAAGATTCAAAGAGATGGTTTTATAGAGTTTAAAACACTTACCCCAAAAATCAGTGAAACAAAAAATATATTCAATGAAACAGTTAAAAGAAAAATGATAGGAATCGGTAGTGCTGGAGTAACTCATCCATTAGAGTTATCACCACTAGAGACTATAACTTATGCTACTAAACAAACTATTTTTGCTTCTACTATGATATTTACTGGTTTGGAAAAGCTTGTTACTGGTGATGTTCCAGCATCTGAGATGGGTGGTGTTATCAGCATAGTAAAACTAACATCAGATGCGACAGAAGCTGGTTGGATGAGTGTACTATTTTTCGCAGCACTTATCTCTGTAAATCTTGGTGTACTAAACCTTTTACCTATCCCTGCTCTTGATGGTGGACATATAATGTTTAACCTTTATGAGTTGATTTTCAAAAGAGTAGCTAGTGAAAAGGTTATCATAAACCTCACAATGGCAGGATGGGTACTACTATTTTCACTTATGGGACTTGGGTTATTTAATGATATTAATCGCTTAGTTGGGTAATTAAAAAACAGGAGAAAAAATGACAAATATTGAATACAAAATATATATAGATGATGTGATAAGAAGAGTTGAAAGTGCTAGACTTAGAGTTAGTGACCACCATATAGTTAAAATCGTAGCGATTAGTAAATACTCTCAAAGTGATGAGATAGCTAAACTTTACAACATTGGTCAAAGAGCTTTTGGGGAAAATAAAGTTCAAGACTTAAAAGCTAAAAGTATTGAGTTAGATGAGTTACCACTAGAGTGGCATTTTGTGGGAAATTTACAAAAAAACAAGATAAATAATCTACTAGATATAAACCCGTTTTTATTTCACTCTTTAGATTCTTTAGAGTTAGCAAAAGAGTTACAAAAAAAGCTAGAGGCTAAAGGTATGAAGCTAGACTCTCTACTTCAAATCAACTCAGCAAAAGAGGAATCTAAGTCTGGTGTTATGCCAGAGGTAGCGATCGAGATATATAACCAAATAAAAAAAGAGTGTCCAAATATCAACCTAAAAGGTGTTATGAGCATAGGTGCGCATAGTGATGATAAAGAGGTTGTTAAACAAAGCTTTAACACAACTCATGATATATATAAACAACTAGATGGTGCTACTATCTGTTCTATGGGTATGAGTGGTGATTTTGAGATGGCTATAGAGTGTGGCTCAAATATGGTTCGCCTTGGCTCTATAATGTTTAACAAATAAAGATTTAACCTTTTCTTTTAAACCGAACACTCTCACTAGAGTGTTCATCTAAACACCCTATCTGATACTCTATCATCTTATGAAAAGGGTTTAAAAACATCTCTAACTTTTCACTTGTTATATCTTCTATACCCCATCTATTTAAAGATTCTAAAACCTCTAAAGTCGATTCTATGGTAGATAAACAATACTCTTCAGGTTGCTCCTTTATCTTAAATTGCGATAGCTTTGTGGTTGAAAAGCTTATCGAATCTAACTTTTGAAGATTCCTACTCTCCCTTAACATCTTCATCGAACAAGCCCAAGTGGAATCTATGATAAAAATTGCCATACTTTTTTTAGAATCTTTTTTCATTGGCGATTGGTTTGTGATGTTTATGGCATCTTCTGATGGGTATAAAACAAAACTATGGTGAGTAGCTATTATCTCATTTATCTCTTTATGATTTGTGAAATCTATACCTATAAAAAGATGAGAGTTTGGGAGTGAAAGATGTGTCAAACGACCACTACCATTTTTTACTTTTTTAAACTCTTTTGGGTGCATAAGCACTATAAACTTAGTATCTGTCTCTATTTTAGTAACATAAGAACACATACAAGAGCTTTGTGGTCTATAACACTTATAACATTTTTCTCTCTCACCATAGTAAGTTTGACTCATTAAATTCCACCTATAAAATAAACTACTTTTATTTTTTTAAAATTATATACTTATTAATGGAAATTTCACGAATATTCTTTCAACTCTTTCACTTTTTAAGTGTTTAGTAGATGCTTAAATTTTTAAAATTATTAAGTTGAAAATGGAGAGATAACTAAAAGACTCTAAATAATTTCATAATCAAATTAGATTTTTATAGTATAATTTTGGCAAATCAAATATGATAGGCTTGATATGCAAAATACGATAGACCTTCTAAAGAAAAATGATGAGTTAAGAGTTATAGATGATGAGTTAGATATTTATCTTGAGATTCCACATTTAGCTTACGGGGAAGTTAAGAAAAAAGATGGTGGTAAGGCACTTCTGTTTACAAATGTTGTAGATAAAAAAAGTGGTGCTAAGTTTGATGAACCTGTATTTATGAATGTTTTTGGCTCATACAAAAGGTGTGAACTTCTTTTTGGTCGTACCATAGAATCTGTGGCTGATGAGATAACAAACTTACTTCACATGAAACCACCAGCTGGTTTTATGGAAAAAATCTCTATGGCTTCACAACTTTTTTCCTTAAAAAATATTTTCCCTAAAAGATTAAAAGGTGAGGGTAGTTGTCAAGAGTTGAAATATCTTGAAGATGATATAGACTTAACAAAATTACCAGTTTTAACAACTTGGGAACAAGATGGTGGTCCATTTATAACTATGGGGCAAGTTTATACTCAGTCGTTAGATGGTGAGATGGTAAATCTTGGTATGTATAGACTTCAAGTTTACGATAAAAATCATCTAGGTATGCATTGGCAGATTCATAAAGATAGCTCACACTTTTTTGATCAGTACCAAAAAGCTGGAAAAAAGATGCCCGTATCTATCGCAATAGGTGGTAATCCACTCTATACTTGGTGTGCTACTGCTCCATTACCTTATGGTGTAAATGAGCTTTTAATGTATGGACTTATCACAAAAGAACCAGCAAAACTTGTTAAATCTTTAACAACTCCATTATACATCCCTGAAGATGTTGATTATGTTATAGAGGGTTGGGTAGATACTGATGAGATGAAGATAGAGGGACCTTTTGGGGATCATACAGGTTACTACACTTTAGAAGAGCCTTATCCAGTTATGGAAGTTAGTGCTATCACAACTAAAAAAGATAGAGTATTTTTAGCAACAGTTGTTGGTAAGCCACCACTAGAAGATAAATATATGGGTTGGGCAACTGGTAAAATATTTTTTCCACTTTTAAAAACGACTGTACCAGATTTAGTTGATTATCATATGCCTGAAAATGCTGGTTTTCATAATCTGATTTTAGCAAAAATGAAGCCACTGTATAAAGGTCATGCGAAACAATTTATGCACGCTTTTTGGGGTGCTGGTCAGATGAGCTTTGTAAAACACGCTATATTTGTAGATGAAAAAGCTCCAAAGTTAGAAAATTATGAGGCTTTTACTACATATATATTAGATAGATTTACTCCAAAGTCTCTTTTTATATCTGAGGGTATTTTAGATGCTCTTGATCACTCTTCACCTGAGAGTTTAGTTGGTGGAAAACTAGGGCTTGATTCTACTTCAGCACATAAAGTTGAAGCTCCACAACTTTTAGGTGATGAGGAATTATTCGATAAAGTAAAAGAGTTAATTCCTGATATTACAGGATTAAAACAATATATGAGAAGAACTAAAAACCCTGTAACAGTTATATCTCTAAATAAAACTAAAACAGTAAAAGAGTATTTTGATGCTTTAGTATCTCTTAGTCCAAACATAAGAATCGTTGTGTTTGTAGATGATAAGAAGAATGATATAGAGAATCCATATATGTTAGTTTGGAGAGTAACAAACAACATAGATGCTCAAAGAGATGTTTTTATATCTGGTCTTATGGTTGGTATAGATGGTACAAACAAAACACCATTAGATGGTTTCAACAGAGAGTGGCCAGATGATGTTGATTGTACCTTATCTGTTGTGGAATCTCTAAAGAAAAGAGATATTTGGGATTTGAGTGATGATGAGTATAATAAATATCAACTATAATTGATATTTAGTTTAAAATTATGAAAATAGTTATATTTGATATGGATGGTACACTTATAGATTCTAAAACAGATATAACTATATCTGTAAATCATATAAGAAAACTCCATTATGGATTAGTACCATTAACTAAAGAGTATGTTGCTGATGTTATAAATATGGAAAATAGAAATCTTGCTAAACTTTTGTATGGTACTGAAGTTTATCAAGATAAAGATAAAAAAGTTTTTGAACTCCATTATGCTAAACAATGTATGAAAAATCCCTATCTTTATGATGGTATTTTAGAAACTTTACATACACTTAAAGAATCTGATTTTAAGCTCTCTGTTGCTACAAATGCTCCTACTCAGTTTGCTCTTATAATGTTAAAACACCTAAAAATAGATTCTATGTTTGATCTCATCATTGGTTCAGATAAAGTAAAAGTATCTAAGCCAGATCCAGAGATGATAAATAAGATTCTCTCATTTTATGGTTTTGATAGTTCAACAGATTATGCTTGTGTAGTTGGTGATAGCTCTAAGGATATGAAAAGTGCTAAAAATGCTGGTATAGATTCTATCTTTGCTAAATGGGGTTTTTCACCAGATATTACACATGATAAAATTGCACAAACCCCTCAAGATATACTAAAAATAATAAACAAAGGCTTATAATGAGTAAAACAGTCACTATAATAGATACATTTGGATTCTTTTTCCGTAGTTTCTATGCACTTCCACAACATTTAAAAAATAAAGAGGGTTTCCCAACAGGGCTTTTAACAGGTTTTACAAACTTTATATCAACTCTACAACAGCAACATGATAGTGACTATATCATCTTTGCTATCGATACTAAGGGTGATACATTTAGAAATGAGATAGATTCAAACTACAAAGCAAACCGTAAAGCACCACCACCAGAGCTTACTATGCAACTACCTATCGCCATAGAGTGGATAGATAAGATGGGCTATAAAACTTTAGGTAAAGAGGGTTTTGAAGCTGATGATATGATAGCAACAGTTTCAAAGTTAGCTAAAGATAAAGGTTATAAGGTTCGTGTAGTTTCACACGATAAAGATTTATACCAACTTATAGATGATAAAAATATAGTGGTTGTTGATGCTATAAAGCGAAAAAGTATGGATGAGGAAGCTTGTTTTGAGAAGTATGGTGTAACTCCTAAACAGTTTATAGATTACCAATCTATCCTTGGTGATACTGCCGATAATGTTCCGGGGGTAAAGGGTATAGGTAAAGTTGGAGCAGAGAAACTTTTAAAAGAGTATGGTAGTTTAGATTCTATCTATGAGCATATAGATGAGATAAAAGGTGCTACTCAAAAGAAACTTATCGCTTCAAAAGATGATGCTTATATGTCAAAAGAGTTAGTAACCCTAAAACAAGATGTTTTTGATTCGCTAGATTTTGAAGAGTACAAGATGGATATTGAGAATCCATTTTTAAATATATATGATGAGCTTGTAAAATATGAACAAAATGCGATTCTTCGTGTTCTTCATGCTAAAAATATGGTAAGTGATTCTAAAAAAGATGATGCTATACAAAAAGTACAAACAGATATACTAGAAAACAAAAAGCTTGATTTTAAAGCTACACTTCTAACTGATACGAAAGAACTATATAGTATATTAAATAGTTTAAAGAGTGATACTATCATAGCATTCGATACTGAAACAACAGGGCTTGATTATGAAAAAGATCATCTAGTTGGGTTTAGTTTTGCTTTTAATGGGAGTGAGGCTTACTATGTGCCATTTAAACATTTTTACCTTGGTGTGCCTGAGCAGATAGATGAAGAGGATGTAAAAACTGCTATAAAGATGATATTTAAACATAAAGTTGTTGGGCATAACATAAAGTTTGATCTACATTTTATCACTAGATTCTTAGATGATGATTCTTTAGTGGTTTACTCCGATAGTATGGTTTTAGCTTGGCTTATAAACCCTGAGAGTGCTTTAGCCTTAGATAAACTTTCAGATAAACTTCTAAATCACACGATGGTAGCTTTTAAAGATACTGTAAAAAAAGGTGAAACTTTTGCTAGTGTTGAGTTAGAAGATGCTTGTAGATATGCTGCTGAAGATGCTTTTATAACTCTAAAACTTTTTAATCTATTTTTAGAGAAACTAAAACTTCAAAGTGCTAACCATCTTATAGAAGAATCAATGGAGGTTGAAGTTCCATTTATCACTACACTTTTAGCGATGGAAAAAGAGGGAATTGCCCTTGATAGTAGTTTTTTAGATACTTTTTTAACTGAGGTTAAAGAGACACTAAGTGAACTCACTCAAAAAATCTACGATTTAGCTGGAAGTGAGTTTAATATAAACTCAACAAAACAGTTAGGTGTTGTACTTTTTGAAACATTGGGGCTTAAAGCTGGTAAAAAAACAAAAACTGGATACTCTACGAATGAGAAAGTTTTAAGTGGTTTGAAGGGTGAGCATGAGATTATTGAGCTTCTTTTAGAGTATAGAGAGGTTTATAAATTATACTCAACATATATAGAACCACTTTTAAAACTATCAAAAGAGGATAAAGATAGCCGTATCCATACATCTTTTATACAAACAGGAACAGCAACAGGGCGACTTAGCTCTAAAAATCCAAACTTACAAAACATACCAACAAGAACTAAGCTTGGTGCGAAAATAAGAGAGGCTTTTGTAGCACCAGAGGGTAAAAAGCTTATAGGAATCGATTACTCTCAAATCGAACTTAGATTACTTGCTCATTTTTCACAAGATTTAGTTTTAGTAGATGCTTTTAAAAGTGATAAAGATATCCACCTTCAAACTGCGATAGCACTTTTTGGTGAAGATGAAGCACAAGCTAAAAGATCGGTAGCTAAAACTGTAAACTTTGGGTTACTTTATGGGATGGGTCAAAAGAAATTATCAGATACCTTAGGAATCACAACTAAAGAGGCTAAAGAGATTATAGAGAGATATTTTGAGAGTTTCCCAACTGTTAAAACTTACTTCCGTAGCATAGTAGATGATTCTAAACATTTTGGGTATGTAGAGACATTACTAAAGCGTCGTAGATACTTTGACTATGAAAATGCTTCGCCTATGTTTAGAGCAGCTTATGAGAGAGAATCGGTAAATAGTGTTTTTCAAGGTAGTGCGAGTGACCTCATAAAACTATCTATGAATCAGATTCATAATGTTATAAAAGATGAAAAACTAAATGCTAAAATGCTTTTACAGATTCACGATGAGTTGATTTTTGAAGTAGATGAGAGTGAAGCTGAGATATTAGGTGATAGATTTAGAGAGATTATGGAAAATATAATGGAACTTAGAATCCCACTAAAAGCTAGTTTAAATATAGGTAAGCATTGGGGCGAGTTAAAATAGAACTACTGAAAAGTAGTTCTAAGTAAGCTGTTTATATTGCTTAGGCATCAACACCTCAAAAGGTAGATGTAGCTCATTAGCAAGATTTACTATCATATTTAATGATAGAGATATTTTGTGGTTTAGTAGTTCAGATACTTTACTAGCATTACCAACATAAGGTACTAAATCTTTTTGTTTTAAGTTTAACTCTTCCATTCTTATTTTTATAGCTTCTATGGGGTCTGGTTCACTTATAGACCAATGTTTCTCTTCATATTTTTCTATAAGCATCACTAGAATCTCTAGTTCATCACTAAGTGGTGTATCTAACTTTGGATTTAACTCCATAAGTTCATCAACTCT
>Ga0256837_1001267_pt1 | contig 17822 bp, 18 predicted proteins | sample 4562384metaG_FD_185976 | JGI IMG/M metagenome (GOLD analysis project Ga0256837, IMG submission 185976) | Hydrothermal vent microbial communities from Guaymas Basin, Mexico - 4561-384 | ecosystem: Environmental > Aquatic > Marine > Hydrothermal vents | place: Mexico: Guaymas Basin | collected...
TGACATTAAATTATTATTAAATTATTATTAAATTATTATTAAATTATTATTAAAGTTAAACTTATATATAGTATTATATAGAAATAAAAGGATGTTTATGAGTTTAATAGAAATGAAACCAAAAGATATAAAAATTTTGAAAGAAGAATTATGGAACAAGAATAATAAAAAGTGCCCTTTATTAGATATAGAAGTTCCGTTAGATAAAATTGTATTAGACCATATACATAAACTAAAGCATGATGAACCGTCTGAACAAAAAGGTACTATAAGAAATGCAATAGAATTTCGTGCTAATTCAATGGAAGGTAAAATAACAAATAATTGGAAGAGATATTTTGGTTCGGACGAATCTAAACACCTTATATCCTTGCCAAACTTCCTAAGAAATTTAGCTGATTATTTAGAAGAGGGTTCTTATTATGATGGTAATTATTATATACATCCGAATGAAGTTCCAAAAGAATTATTAAGAAAATCAAGTTATAATAAATTAAAAAAGTTATATGGTAATTCGTCAAAAAAAGCTAAATTTCCTGCATACCCTAAGTCTAAAAAATTAACTAAAAAATTAAAAGAGTTATTTTTAGAATTTAATTTAGAACCGGAATTTTATTAAATTCAAAAGCTTTTATGTAATCCTTTCTATATAAGCATTCGGTAGAATTTCAATAGAAAAATAGATAGATAGATGAATTACCATAATTCGTTTCAAAACGAATTACCAAATATAATCTGTATCTCTACTAACTGGGTCAGTTTCTGTAGGAATAGATGAAGGACCTTCCCCTGCTACATGCTCAGGAATTTTATATAAATGCGTATGACTATCATATGAATCTCGTAACGAGCTTAAATTACCGGTACTATCTGCAACTTCACCAGAAGTGGTTACACCGCCACCACTAGAAACTTTACCAGTAACTTCTAACCCTCCACCATTAATTTTTACTTCACCGTTAATCAATAATTTACCATCTGCATCAATAGTCATTAATCCTGATATATGTTCATTGTATGTGCCTTTTATAGCTCTTTTAACATAACCTTCTATAATAACATCCATATTATTTTCTATATAGGATTTTACGGATTTTTTAATATGTTCTTGAACATCGCCATAATGTATATAATGATTTTCATCACCAACAGATTTTTGAACAAAACTTCCATCTGGTTTAATTTCTATATAACTACCAGATTTATGATAAACTCTAACTCGTTCATTATTTTTTGTATCATCTAATTCTATTATATGACCAGATTCTGTTTCTAATACTCTATTATAAGGATATGCAGTTTTATCATTAGTGCTATCAGGTTCTTCTTGTGATACATTAGCACCGGATTTACTATCGTTCTTATTAACAGTATCTTTAGCATCTATAATTTTTTTATGAATAGTTTTATCTAACTCTTCTACTCTTGTTAATCTATTAATATCTGGTTCATCTAATCTGTCATCAAAAGGATATACACCATCTGGGTCACAAAAACCTTCACCGGACTTATATAAACCTTCGCTTGATTTTGTAGGAACACCTGATATAGAACCTATAACAATAGGATAATTTGCATCATCGTTTTCCAAAATTACCCATACCATTGTACCTTGTTTTGGGATACTTGATAAACCTATACCAGTGTTTAAATTATTATCTGAACTTATTATAACTTCCGCCCAAGGTAAATCTTTCGAGGCAACTGTATTGAAATTGTCTGAAGAATTTTCATTATTTTTTGTATGAATACCAAATATTCTAACTCTAACTCTTCCGTTTTTATTTGGATTAACATTATCCTCTATAATAGCTCTATATAATTTCATCGTTTCTCCGTAAAGTCTATTCTTGATAAGGATAATTTTTGAATTAATTTCCCGCCAATAAATTTATCTTGAACTTTATAGCAAGTATATATTCCGGATTGTACAATATTACCTTCGTTTCTTCCTTGAATATGATTTAAGGAACCTGCTAAATCAACATTGTAATTAAAATAAAATTTATTATATTTTATATTTCCATATAATATAACTTCTATATTTTCATTTTTTGAAAAAACACTTAATTCTTTTTCTAAATAATTGCTAGTAGAATGTTGCTGTGTATTATATTTAATTCCATAATTCGTCTGCATATCGGAATTATCATATGTATTTAATTTATAATTAGTATAAACATCTTTTAATGTAGAATTATGTTCTTGTATTGTTTTTTTATCAAAATTATAAAATTTATAACTACTTATTGGTGGTTTATTTAATAAATTATTAAAATTAATTTTTAATTCGTGTATTTTAAAAATGTAATGTTCACTTGGTACATTTTGTGTTAATTTATGAGATATATTTGAATTATCCACTTTATCTAAAGTTTCTAATTTTGTAGGGTATAATTCCGAATATTTTTTTAAATGCATACCATATCTATCTTGATATATGGTACACCCTTCTTTCTCTAATTCTTTTAAAAACCATTCTAAAAAAGAGATATGCTGAGGAACTACAATAAATTCTATTTTATTTGTTATTGTAAAATTTGTATTCGTTTCTAAATTTAAATATTTTAAATAATCATTTAATATATCTGTTAATGTTGTATTACAATAAGATTTACTAATATATGTACTATTCAACACATAATAAATATTATCGATAAATGTAAAATTTAACATTTTAATTTTATTAACAAATAATTCCTCTGACTTTACTATACGAAACTCTTTTTGAAAAAAATTATCAAAACTATCTTTAGCATATATTGTTAATGTAGTTTCGTAATTTGGTTGAATTTGATTTAATATATCTAAATTATCTTTAATTAATATATTTCCTTCTATACCGAATTTAGAACTATCCCAAGATATTTCGCAAGACATTAAATCTTCATCTGTAAGTGTTAATTCATTTATTTTTATTTCTATATATTTTAATAAAGAATTATCGGATAATGCGGATTGGTTTATATTATTTTGCATTAAATATAACCTTTATCTCTAGCTAATTTTAAAAAGGCCTGAATTTTATTTGGTGATATTACTTTTATTAGTCTTAATGATTCGTTTTTTTCGGTAATTTCTTTTAATATTTTTTCGTTGAAATTATATATAAAATTATTACTTAAATTTGTAAATAAATTTAAATAATCTTGTGAAATATCCGTAACTTTTTCTTCTAATAATTCATATGAATATGACATATCAAATAAAGGACTGTATCCGTTTATAAGTAATAACAAATCCCAATAAACAGGTGTCCCATATAATTTTTGGGAAATACTCTCTATTTTCTCATCGTCCTGCATAGAATAATATTCAATATAATCCGATAACTCTAATTCTGGCATATTTAATAATAAAGTGTAATTAAAAGAAGTATAATCTACTACTTTTGTTTCTAAGTCGTAGTTATTATATTTTAATACAGAGTTATTCATTATTTCCCTCCTGTAGGTGTTGCATATTGCATTCTTTTATCTCTAAAAGATAAAGATAATTGCATATATTTTGGAACACCATCACCTGTTTGTTGCATTTGCCCATCTGCACCATAATTAATATTTACAGATGTGCACACTACTTCATCTAATTTTATCATATCGTTAATATAAGGATTTGCTATTTGAATTTCAAAGAAATGAGGAGCTAATACCATAGCTCCAGACATTGTAGACTCTGGTAATGTATATATTTTAAATAAATTAATAATAGAAATCATTGTCGTAGCTTCTTCTATATTATTAGGAACTAAGTCAAATGTAAATGTAAATTCCCTCGGAGCTGTACCTGTATAAGATTGCCAATACCCTGGGTTACCTATAGGCTTTCGCATACCAGCTGCGTTAGCAGCCATACCCATAGCTTTGTCTATCGACATACCTCCTACATTAGCATTACCTAATGTTTCATAAGCTGTACCCATTAATCCTTTTTCTGTACTAAATTCATGAGAAGTGCTTTCTGAAAACTCGTTTGGTAATGGTAAAATAAAAGTCATAACTGCTTTAACTGCTTTATTTAATTCTTTTTTTAATTCGTTTCCTGCTTCTATTCTTTCTTGCAATTTATCTAACCCACCAGGTGCTGTTCCTGATATTTGCTCAGAAACTGCTTTAACTATATTTGAACCTGTATCATATGCAGCTTCCGCAAATTTAACAGCATCATCAAAACTAGCATCAGATTTTTTAGCTATAATTTTTATATGTCTATATTTGTAACTATCTAATCTTAATGTTTCTGGGAAAACTAAAACATTATCACTTGGTGATTTTATATCTACTAATTTTCCTGGTTTCTTAATAGCCATTAATAATCCTTACTAAATTTCTTTCATTATTTTACTGAATGCTAGTATTTGAAAATGCATCACTTAATGTAGCGTTTACATTACTTTCAGTATTTATAATTATATTTTTAGATTCTGCAGGTTGAACTGTATTTACGATATTTACAGATTTTGATGTTTTAACTAATTTGCTTGAAACTTGATTAGCTATTTTAACTCTATTATCTTTATACGATACTGGTTTAACTATATTTTTATTATAAACTTTGTTTGTAACTACATTAGATGAATTATTACCTTCATTTATAGTTATTTCGTTTAATGTATTAGTTGAATTATTAGTTGAATTATTAGTTGAATTATTAAATAATGATTTATTTACAACATTATTTTGAACTTTATTAGTATTAACATTAGTATTAACTCTATTTGTATTTTTAACTTTCTTAATACCAATATATTGTTTGTTTGTATATATAGCTCTATTATGAAACTCGGATAATTTCATAGATTTTAATTCTTTTAATTCTGATTTAAAATTTAATAATTTAATATTTTCATTATTAATTAATTGTATTAATTCTTCTCGTCTTGTGTCTGATTTTACAGATTTTAATTCTGTATTGTATTTTTTAATTAATGTATTTAATTTATTAATTTTATTTTCTGTTATTTTTATAGCTACTTTTTTTCTATTTACATTAATGTTTTTTGTAATGACTGAATTAGATACTTTATTAACAGAATTATTAACAGAATTAGATACTTTATTAACAGAATTATTAACAGAATTAGATACTTTATTAACAGAATCATTAACTGAGTATAATTCTTTTTTTCTTAATTCTTTTTTTCTTAATTCTTTTTTAACTTCAATATCTAATTCCGATTCCCCTCGAAATGCACCAGAAAACATATTACCAAAACTTCTTAACGATTTTTTAAATATAGATTCTTTTGGTGTTACATCAATTTCACCTTTATCTGCTATAGCTTTTCTATTGATGCCTAATGGTTCAATATGCCAAGTTTCTTTAGGATTAATTTTCACCATAGCTCTATGCATATTGTATTTTTTTAATAATTTATCTGTAACAGCTTTTTTACTATAAGAATCTAAATCCACAGCAACACCTGCATTATGCATACTTCTACCTGGTATAGCTACCCATTTTCTTGTTTCATTTTTTAGTTGTTCTTCTGACCAGTCTGGGTGTTTTGAAGCTAATTGTTTGTACTTTTCATCCCATAATTTTTTCTGATATTCTTTAGAGCGAAATGCAGAAACTATTCCTATTTTTTTACCTGGGGTTTCTAATGCAAACTCTTCTGCCAAGCCTATTAAATTATTAACAAAATTAGAATCTAAATCTTTAATATTAACATTAGCACCTATATTAGCTACAGATTTTAAATCTGCAATACCTTTATCTGTTGTTGTTTTATTTGATACATTACCGGACTCTATACCAGTGGTTACAGATTTTATAACATTTTTTCTAATAACAGAACCTGGTGTAGATTCTTCTTGTTCTATTAATGCTTGTGTAGATTTTAAATTTTTAAATTCTTCTTTTCTAGATTTAATTTGATTATTTAAACTTATAGATTTTTTAACTAATATTAAATATTCCGGTTCTTTTGTTAATTTATTTTTTTGCATATAAATTAATTGGGATTTCACAGAATTTTGTTGTTGTTTTAAATCTTGATATTTATCACCATTAATTAAAAGTCGCTCAACAGTTTTCATCTGTTTTAAATTTTTCTTTCTTTTAGTTTCTAATTCTTGATGTATTCTTAATTTTTCTTTTCTTTTAGATTCTAATTCTGCCCATTCTTTATCTGTATATTTTGCTCGGTTTGTGCTATATTTTAATGCACTGATTAATATACTTTTATCTGTAGATACCCAATTATAATTAGCAATTAAATATTTAATTGTTTTTGTATCTAATTCTTTTATAGAACTTCGAACTTTAATATAAGACATAAAACCAGCATACTTAGGAAAATTACTGAACTCTATAATACCAGCTTCTTCTAACGACGATTCTATTGCACTTTTACCTTTTAATTTAATTTTAGTTTTAGCTTTTTCTAATTTGTCTAAATCTTTAGGTTTAACACCAAAGAAATGTTCTGACATTGCTTGTGCAAAGCCTTTATCTTTAAAACTTTGAACTAATTCTTTATCCATACCTAAATTAATTAGTGCATCCCTAGTTAAAGAACCAAAAGCATCTTCCATAGAATTATACCCTGAATTTTTAGCAGCAAATGTTAATAATTCATATATACCAATAGTACCCGCTATAATAGCACTAATAGGTCCACCAACACCTGATAATAATTTTGGTATTAATTTTGTAAATACAGGTTTTATTAATTCTATACCACTTGTAGCTAAGTAATTAGACATTTTTAATGCTAATGTAGATATAATTTTACTAGATTCTAATATAGAATTTATAGATAATTTTACTAATTTTAATAATACAGGTTTAACCAATGTATTAAATACATCACCACTAAATAAAGTTTTTCCAAATGCTAATAAAGCACCTGCACTAGATAATAATTTAGATAAAAAGTTTGATTCTTCCGACTCTTTATTTTCTTTTTCTGTTTCCGACTCTTTATTTTCTAATGCAGTAATTCTATTTAATAAATCTTGTATTTGATTTGTATGTATTTCTGTGTCTTGTTTATCTTCTACTTCTTTAGGTTCATTTAATTTAGAAATTATTATTGCATTTTGTTTTGATATATGTTCTAATATTTTATTATCTTGTTTGACTTTAACACTTGAGGATTTTTTAATAAGAGTTTGAACAAGTTCTGCACCAGCAATATCACCATTAGCTTCTAAATTTTGAACTAACTGTTCTTGTTGAGATAATAATTTAGTAGGTGTAATAGTATCTTGATTAACTTTCTTAAGTTTTTTATACTGTACTAATTTACCGTTTGCTTTAGCTGTTGCTTTACGCATTTTCTTGCTCATTTTTCTCATTGTTCAAGTTCCTCTTTTGTTGTGTTTAATAATCCTATAAATATTGACCTTTCAAATGGTAGCATACTATCTACATCTTGTTTTGTGTAATGACTAAAAAATATCAAATCATTATATGTTTTATATAATGACATTAATGTGTCTTCCGACATATTATCTATAATATATTTACTATCTGATATATCAAAGTATTGTTTATTTCCACATAAACTGCACATACAAGGTAAATTAAAATTAAATTTAACGATACTTTCTTCTACTAATTCATATAATTTATCATATTCATCTAATTCTAATTCATCTACATTTGTATCTACAAATTTATGAAAATTATCTTCCGTTAAATCTTCATATATATCTTTAACTTTATCCGATTTTTTACCATTTTTGTGTATATTAGAAATGTTAAGTACAGATTCTATAGGTTTATTGCAATTATCACAAATAAATTTTATTGGTATTTCCTCACCAACAGAAATAGCTCTTAATTTTAATAAAATTAATTTTTTTTCGTTATCGGTTAATTCATCTAATTTATTATAATCTATATAATTAGATAGTGTTTTTATAGCTTCGTCTAGTAAACCCACATTAAACAATTCTGTACCCATTAATAAAGATTTTTCAGCGGAAGTATTATACGGTTCTAATCTAATAGTTTTATCACCGTACTTCAGCTCATATAATTTCATCTTTTAAACCACACTGAAGGGAAAAAATCCGGTATTTCATCAAATGAATAAACTTGTTTATATTGACAATGGTTACATTCTAACTCTTTTATATCTGATAAATATGCCTTTTTATCCACCCATTTATCTAAAATTTTATCCATAACATCAACATCTAACTCTTCTAGAAAATCTTGAACTTCATTAAATCCTAATTCTTGGTTATTAATACTCATAATATGATATATAAAATCTATAAAAAATGCTTCATCTGAATTTGTAGCTTCTTTTAATGTTTTTTGATATAACTCTTTATTAATAATCTCTCCAAGTTTTATTGTAATATTATCAACTTCTATATTAGAATAATTAGCAGGTTTAAATTTAATAACATCATCTAATTCTAATTCAATCGAATTTTCTGCACTACATTCTTCACAAATATAATCAAAAGTAAAAGTTTCACTAACAGATTTACTTCTAATTGCTGTTAATACATAACGAAATTCATCTGCACTAAAAACATAATCCCTATCTATACAATTATAAACTAAAACATTACTTGCTTCTTCCTCAGATATATTTTCTACATCTTCTAGAATTTTTAAGAAATTCTTTCTATCTTTAACTTTCCATTTTCTGTAATTTATAGATAAATTACCTAATTGTAATTTATATGGGTATTTTGTTTGTTCTGTATGTTTTGTGTCTTGCATTATTTTCCTTTATATTAAATTAACTGGACTTAATACTTTAAATCCTACACTAAATTCTGCAATTTGATTTTCTGTTGTTGTATTAAAATCTAATTGAGATACATTTTCTATCATAACATTTTCATATTGAAATAATGGTATCATACTCTCGTCTAAATAATCGGCATCTTTATATAAAGTCATATTAAATGAAACATCATCAAAATAACTAAACTTTGACATTCTATACATATTTAAAAAGGTTCTATATAACCCCATCTGGTCAGAATCTCTAAATGTTACTGTGAATCTATACATTTCATCTCTACCGTTATGAAATTTCCACATATCTCCTTGAAATACTTCTATAGGTGTATTTGTAAATTGGGGTGTACTTACACTAATAATATGAACTTGTAAATTGTCATTTGTTATATTTGATTTTTGCCAAATTTTGTTTAATGCACTAGCACCATCAAAATTAAATTCTAAATTAAATGAATTAATATAAGACCATTTTTTCTGATAAGCTTGGGATATTGTATCTGCTAATGTCATTAATTTCCTCTCTATATAGATGTATAACTATTTATAAATAACAATATAACTATAAGGAAATAAAATGGCTTCTCAAATACAAAATTTATTAGATAATGTTATTGGTGATGGTGCAAGATCTGCTAAATTTGAATTAAGTATTCAGTTACCATTTACCGATTATTTTCCTGAGAATTTAGATATACAAACAATGGTTAAATCATCATCATATCCAGGAAAATCTATAGACACTATAGATGTAAAATATAAAGGTAGAAGCATTCCTGTTAAAGGTCAAGTTAAATATAATCAAACTTGGGATTGTACTTTCTATTTAACAGAAGACCATAAATTAAAAAATGCTTTTGAAGTATGGATTGAAGCTATGAATAACGAAAATTATATTTCCTTTGATAGTGATGTTAATTATAAAAAACAACAGCAAAAAGTATTAAAAAAATATACCTCCGAAATCCTAATATCCCAATTAAATTTTGAATTAGATGAAAATCGTATAGATTATTTTCTACAAAATGCGTTTCCCATATCTGTATCTCAAGTTGAAACATCTTATGATGCTGTAGGGCAAATTAGCGAATTTACAGTAACTTTTTCTTATAGTCATTATATATCAATACCATATAAAGAAACTAAATCTGCCGTTCAAGCAATGTTAGATGAAGGTAAAAAAGAATTACAAAATGCTGTAGATAATGTAAAAAAAGAAATAGTATCTAGTATATCCGACACATCAGGAAAAATAGGAAACTATTTTAGCAATACATCATCTACTGATGAAATATATAAACAAGAAAGAGGTATGATGGATGGTGAATTATAATGGGTATTAATTTTACAATTACAGATTTAAAAAAACATTTAGGTCCAGGATTAGGTTTAAGAAAAAATAAATATTTACTCGAATTACCTGTACCAGGAATTGCAGGTGCATCTTTAAATATATTATGTAGAAGTGCAGGATTACCAGAAAGAAATATCACAACTTCCACTATATATCATAAAGGTAGAAAATATAATGTTCGTGGTGAAACAGATTATACAGGTACTTATGAAATATCATTGGTAGACGACTCTGATATGCAAATTAGAACTATTTTTGATAAATGGTTGAAACAAATAGATAACTCTAAACCTAAAAATTCTGGTATTGTAGGTGCATCATTTGAAGAAATTGCACCTGGGTTATTAGATAATATTAAAGATGGTGTAACTGCTATAAATCAGGCTAAAACTACATTAGAAAATCCTAATGATTTTATTATAGGTTTATTAGATGAAGGTATTGGAACATCTTCTGCAGCATATCAAACTGATGTTAATATATGGCAACTTGATTCGTATGGTGAAAAAGTAAAAGGATATAAATTACAAAATTGTTTCCCTAGTTCATTAGGTATTGTTACATTAGAAGATGGTGATGAAAACACATTATCAGAATTTTCTGTAACACTAACATATTCCGAATTTATACCATTAGTTAATGAATCTTTAGGTGACGGTTTATTAAAAGCTGCTTTAGGTGATAATATTAACGATACAGTAGATGGAATAAAAAATATATAAATACATTAAAGACATATTCTATAAGAATAAATTTTAAAAAAGGAAAAAATAAATGGCAAATACTTTATCATTATTAAAGTCGGCACTAAATTCTGGTGCTAGAGCAAATAAATACAGACTCAATTTTGCTGTACCAGGTACAGTTAAAACAGTTAGTAATCTTCAAGATGCAGATATACTATGTAAAGCAACTCAATTCCCAGCAATGACTATTGGACAAATTGAAGTTTTTAACCAAGGTAGAAAATTAATTGTACCTGGAGATACAACATACGAGAATACTTGGAATATTACTTTTTATAATACAGAAGACCATGCTCTTCGTAGAGATATGATAGCTTGGATGGTTGCAGCTGACCATTTTCAAAAAAATACTCATAGTGGGAACCCATCAAGTATTATGGGTGAAATGTCTGTAGAACAATTAGACTCTGCAGGTAATCCAACAGCTAAATATACATTTCATAATGTATTTGTATCGGAAGTTTCAGCAGTTGATGTTGCAGATGATACAGCAGACACTATTCAAGAATTTGATGTAACATTTACATTTAGTGATTGGGTAGTTGGTGATGGTGAATTTAATGAACCAAGTGCAGGAAATAGTGCTACTAATAACGATGTAGCTTAATTTCTTTTTAGAAGTCTTTTAGGAGGCTTCTATAGAAGATAGTTAAAGGAATACTATGCCTAAAATAAAAGAATTTACACCAACACAATCAATGAAATTAGTTCAATCTATGTTTAAGAATAAAGTTAAACTTAAACAGGAAAATTTTAAACCAGGCACTATTCTTTTTTATAATTATAATGCAAAAGATAAAACACAAACTTACGATAGGACACCATTAGTATTAATACTTAAAAGAAATAGGACACATACGATGGCGATAAATTTACATTGGGCTCCTACACCATTAAGAGTTGTTTTAGTTAAAAAGATAATTCAAGTAAATAAGAAAAATATTCAATTAAATAAACCCTTAGAATTTGATTATAATCAATTAAGACCCTTTCTAAAAAAAGTAGGATTTGCACCAATTATAAGATTATATATTAATAAAAGAATTTCTAATAAAGGGGTAATTATTCCTAGTTCGGAAATGATGACAGCCGCAAGACTTAAAACAGAAACCTTTACAAATGGTAGAGTGTCCGCAGAAGAGTTATATAGAAAAGCATTAAATAATAATAAAAAATACAGAAAAACTAGAAAACGAAGACAATAATATAAATAGTTTAAAAATAAAGGAATAAAATGGAAAATATTTTAAAAAATGCAGAAGACAAAAAGTTTTTACAATTTTCCAATGCTGTTAAACAAAATATAATTAATAAATTAGATAATCATCCAAAAACTAAAGAGTTTAAAGATGAGTTTAGCAAAATTGCTGATATGAAAGCTGCATTTAATAAAATTAATACTGAGTTTGGTTCCAAAGAGGATTAAAATATGAAATTAGTGTATGATACTATAGATAATGTTGAATTTGTTCAAGAATTAACAGAGTCTACAGGCGAGAAGAAATATAAAATTAAAGGTATATTTTCTAGCCCTGGACAAAAAAATAGAAATGGTAGAGTTTATCCTATGAATTTATGGGAAAGAGAAGTTTCTAAATATCAAGATGTTATTAAAAATGGTTTACCAAATTCATTATTAGAATTAGACCATCCTGCAAGAACGAATGTTGATATGATGGAAGCTGTAGCTAAAATGGAGAAACTTTATATAAAAGATAATTATGTGTATGGTGAAGCATTGCTACTAAATAACCCTAAAGCTAATCAAATAAAAACATTAATCGATGCAGGTATCAAAATGGCAGTATCTTCTAGAGGATTGGGGAAAGTAAATGGTACTTTGGTTGAAGATTTTAAATTAATAACCTTTGATATCATCCCTAATCTTGGTCAATCGGATAGAAATGCTGAAATGCATGGTATTGTAGAGGGTGTATTAGAGGACAAAGAATTTATGATTACAGAATCCGGAAAAATAGAAGAAGTAAAAATATGTTCTAACAATATGTGTCATATGTTTGAAGCAGAGGATGTTCGTAAAGCAACAGAACAAAAGTTTAAAGAGTTATTAGACACTTTAAAGAAAGAATTATAAATAATATAAATAATATAAATAATTAAAGGTAATAAAAGATTTAAGATTTATGAAAAAGTTTGAAAATAATCTTAATCTTTTAAGATTAATAAGGAGCACAGATGTTAGAAAAATTATTTGAATCGCTTGATGAAAAAGTTTTCACAGATGAGCTTAAAGAGTCTTTAGAGAAATCATTTAATGAAGCCGTTGAATTAAAAGCAGTTGAATTAGCTGAAAAATCTAAAACAGAATTAAGCGAAAAAATGGAAATAGAACTTTCAGAAGCGAAAGCAAACCTTGCTGAAGAAGCACAAGAAAAAGAAAAGCTTGTATTAGAACAAGTTGATGTTTATCTTGAAAAGGTTGTTGATGACTTTGTTACAGAAGCACAAGAGCAACTTGACGAGTCACTCAAATCGGAAAAGGCAGATATGATTTTAGAAGCTTTTGACTCTATGATTTTAGCTACAGGTGTAGATGTTCTAAAAATAGAGGAAGCTAAAGATAATACTGAAGTAGAATTAAAAGTTAAAGAGCTTGAAGAAAAATATGATGCTTTGGTAGAGGATTCTATTGAACTTGAAAAACTAAATAAAGAACTACTTAAAAAAGGTGTTATTGCAGAAATGCAAGAAGGTCTTAGTGTTATTGAATCTGACAAATTTGCTAAATTAGCAGAACTTGTTGAGTTTTCAAAAGACGAAACTTACATTTCAAAACTTGAAACTATTAAAGAAAGTGTAAAAAGTGCTGATTCTAAAATAGATGATGAATTAACAGAAAATACAAATGCTAAAAACACTAAAAGTGCTAAAAGTGCTTGGTCACATTTAGTATAAATAAAACAAAATTAGGAGAAATAAATGGAAAATTTAAACGAAAAATTCGCTGATTTACTAGAATCAGAAAAGTTTGCAGAGTTATCTGAAACAGATACTGCTATTATGTTTTCAATGCTTGAAAGCACTGAAAAAGAAATGGAAAAAATGATTAGTGAGGGTACACTTTCTGGTGATGTTGCACAATTTACACCAATTTTAATGCCTATGGTTCGTAGAGTATATCCTAACCTTATTGCTAATGAATTGCTTGGTGTTCAACCAATGGCTATGCCAACTGGTTTTATCTATGCTTTAACTAATTCTTATGCAGGTACTGATAATACTCAAGTAAGTCCTCTTGGAACTTCTATTATTGCTGGTGTTGATGCTATTGGTGTGCTTGTTGAAGGTACTACAATTACTGGTAATAATTCTGGTGCTGTTGGTAAAGTTGCTTATACTGAAGATAACAAAATTCTTCTTGATGTTGTTTCTGGTGTTTTCACTACACTTGATACCGCTTGTACAAATGATGTAGATGATTCTACAACTGCTATTGAAGCAATTTATACAAATGAAGCTGCATTCTCTGCAATCTTTAAAAACTATACTGGAACTTATACAACTGCTCAAGCTGAGCTTCTTGGTAAAGATATGAAAGAAGTTGGATTCTCAATTTCTAAAAAATCTGTTGAAGCTAAATCAAGAGCACTTAAAGGTCAATACTCTGTAGAAATGTACCAAGATCTTAAAGCTCAACATGGTTTACTTGCAGATGAAGAAATTATGTCTCTTATGAGTTATGAACTTCAAGCGGAAATTGACCGTGAAATTGTTGATTTTGTAAATAGCAATGCTACTAATGTACCAAATGCTTCTGATATTTCTTTTACTTCTGCAGTAGATGCAGCTGGTCGTTGGGAAATTGAAAAATACCGTAGAGAAGTTATTAAAATTTCTAAAGAATCTAAAATTATTGGTTTAGATACTAAAAGAGGAACAGGTAATATTTTAGTTGTATCCCCACAAGTTCTTACTATGTTAGAGCAAGTTGGTTCTTTCAAAACTGCTGAACAAAAATCTGGTGTAACTAATCCAATTAGTGGTGGTGTTGCTGGTACTTTTGATAACAAATATAAAGTAATTGTTGACCAATATGCAACTTCTGATTATGCAACTGTAATGTATAAAGGTGCTGACCGTCGTGATGCAATGGGATTCTTTGCTCCATATGTTCCGCTTTCTTTTACTAAAGTTACACATGCAGACTCTGGTCAACCAGCTGTAATTGCTAAAACTCGTTATGCACTTGATACTATTCCAGGTGTTAGTTCTGCAGACTCTAAAGATAGAGCTCAAAAATATGCTAGAACATTTGGTGTTTCTTTCGCTAATACTGCGTTAGCTTAATTAACATGAATATATAATCTCTTAATTGAGGTTATATATTTTATTAATATTCTTTATAATATATTTTACTCCCACAATCATAAATTCTTCTATAATTATTGTTAAACATATTATCCTTTTCACTTAATTCTTTATTGTAATTATCTAATTTATATAATTTACTTTTTTGAAACTTCTTTCTAGAATATAAAATATTTTCGTTTATTTTAAAATAAAAATAATTAGGTTCTGAATTATGACTAAATTTAAATTCTAATTTTTCATATATATTTCCTTGAGACCATCGTCTGTTTGCTTCACTTTTTATTAACTTCGGGTTATAATTTCTCTCAAAATACTTTAGTAACTTACTTGCCCCACCTATTACACTATAATTTAATTTTGAACATAATCTATCTAACGAATCATATTCTTTATACCTAATAAATGTCATTAATGAAACTAAAACATTATTATAATATAATCCTAATTTAATTGTGGAACCTTTAGCGCCTTGTAAATGATTTTCATCTAAAAATTTTAAAGCATCCTGAGTATTAACTTCTTTAATAACACATTTTCTAGCATATATTCTTTTTGATTTTCCTAATTTGTTATTAATAACAGACTTCCAAATTTCTTTTTTGTTCAACCATTCGTTCTCAAATATATGAAATAATTGAATATTTTTAGATTCACATAATTTTGTTTTATCTAAATGTATATACTTACTCAATGATGGTGTGTTGAATTTAGACCATTTACTTACACCTTGACTATGGAATAATAACCCATTATATTCTATAGCAATATTTTTATATAATAAATCTAGTTCTTTTGGTTTTATTGCTGTTCTATCATTTATTTTAAATATATTATTGAAACATTTGTTTATTTCAGACTCTATTTGATGTTTAGTGTACTTATTTGTTACATTTATATTATAATTTGATTTATATTTATTAACATATGACTCTGAAACATTGAAAAAATCCATCATTTCTTTTATTAAAAATCTGTTATTTACTATAAACTTATTTTTTATAAATTCTAAATTTATATTACATATATTACTTTTATTTCTATTAGCTGTACATTCTTTTGAACATAATGTTCTATAACCTGTTTTGAATGTCTTAAATTTAGTTGGTTTATGACACTTAATACATATACCAACACCATATATAAAATTATATATGCTTTCTATATTTAACGATGTGTACTTTAATAATGTATTTAATTCTTTTATATAATTATTTGTTATAAAATAATGGTGATTTAACTTTGTACTAGAATTTTCAACAATGTTTTCTAATAGAAATGTCTTCAAAGAATCTATAGAAATATACCCATAATTCAAATAATCCGATGTATTTTTATTATATAATATTTCCGATAATTTAATATTGCATTGTCTTGAACATACACTATCATACCCTATTTTAAAGTTTCTAAATTTAACCATATTATCGCATACTTTACATTTTGGTTTATCTATATTATGATATAATAAATATAATTCTTCTGTGGTTTCTTTAAATGGATTTTTTGTTATTAATCCACCATCTAATTTAATCCATTTACTTATTTCATGTTTATCTATTTTCATAAATGTTACTTTATTCCTAATTTTGTTCTTGTGGATAGTTTTTAATATAAATTAAATTCCCACTATCATATATTTTTCTATAACCGTTATTATACATATTTTCCGTTTCTGATAACTCAGGGTTATAATTATCTAATATTTTATTTAACTTGTGTTTTTGAAATTTTGTTCTACTCTCTAATTTTCCAAAATTACCTTTAAAATAAAAATAATTTGGTATTGTTTTCCCAGCATAAGTAAAATTAAGTGCAGTATATACATTTTGATGAGAATATGCCCACCTTCTGTTTGCATAACTAATTATGGTATTTGGATTATAATTTCTCTCAAAATATTTTAGTAACTTACTTGCTCCTCCTATTACTGATGTATCGATAGATGAGCATAGTCTACTTAATTCATAATTACCTTTCCCTTTATATTTTTTTTGTGATGGTATTCTAAATGTTATTAATTGAACAAGTACATCTTTAAAATATAAACCAATTCTTACTCTAGAATTTATATTACCTTGTAAGTGATTATTATCTAAAAATAATTTAGCTTCTGATGAACTTACTTCTTTAATTATACAATTTCTAGCATAAATCCTTTTCGATTTTTGGGTTTTAGCTCTTATGATAGATTTCCATATATATTGCTTTGTAGGATTAACCCATTCTGTATCGAATATATGAAATAACTGTATTCCTTTATCCTCGCACATTTCTGTTTTATTTAAATGATTTAATTTTTGTTCTTTTTCTAATAAGTGATTATCAAACATTTTCCACGAACTTTTTCCAAACGAATGATAATTTGTACCATCATATTCTATAGCAAAATTATATTTAGATACTATGATATCTAATTCTTTCGGTGCAATTACATTCCTGTCATTAAACATTGATTTAGTATTTAATTCATTTAGTATGTAATTATATATATAATACTGTTGCTTTGAACGAATAGGAAAACATTTTGGGCATTCTAATTTTCCTTGATAATCTATTGTTCTTGTATATAAATGACCACAACTATGCTTAAATGTTATTTCAGTCTTTCTTCTGGTTTTCAAAAATGTATCATAATCAAAAGAAGACCATATATATTCGCTATTTAAATTTAAATT
>Ga0256837_1001268_pt1 | contig 17803 bp, 16 predicted proteins | sample 4562384metaG_FD_185976 | JGI IMG/M metagenome (GOLD analysis project Ga0256837, IMG submission 185976) | Hydrothermal vent microbial communities from Guaymas Basin, Mexico - 4561-384 | ecosystem: Environmental > Aquatic > Marine > Hydrothermal vents | place: Mexico: Guaymas Basin | collected...
TCTTTGGAACATATATTTATGAACAACCAACGCACCACTGTCCATTCTGTCTTTTGCAGAGTGATTATAATTATATTGGCTACTTTTTATATATTGTGTTGTTTGTAGGGACATTTTTTGGTTTTACTCTTGGTATTATCGAATTTGATGATCAAGAGTTACAAAAACGATTTCATATTTCGCTACTCTATAATAGTTTATATGTAGCTGTTGTAAGTTATTATCCACTTTTGTATTATGTAAAAAATGGAGTTTGGCTTTAGATAGTTTCTCTTTTGTTGCCAAAACGATCTTTCATCCATTCTGAGGGTGATTGATGTGTTGCTTTGATACTCTCTTCATCGAAGGGGTATTCAAAGTTACTGGTGTATTCAAGAACAGTTTTATAAGCATCATTGATCTGCGCACTCATTTTTGTGGCTTTTTCTATATCTTCTGTGTGTTTGTCAGGATGCCACTTTTTCATCAATAATCTATATTTGTTTTTAATCTCTTTGAGGGAAGATTTTTCGCGAAGACCAAGGAGTGATTTGGCCTTCATAAGTTTTTCAAAGGAAGTGGACAAGTTTTAGTCTTGTTGTTGTCTCATATATGCAGGAATGTCAAGATAATCACTATCTATATCTCCACCAACAACTAAGCGCGGACGGATTCTGACTTGTTGTACGGCTTCAGCAGCATTCTCTTGTGCAATGTTGTTTCCCGGAGTAGCTTTGTCTTCAAGTTCTTTTTCAAAACCTGTTGCGACAATAGTGATTTTTACATAGTTTTCAGCAAGTGTTGCATCTGTAGAAGTTCCCCAGATAACCTCTGCATCATCATGAGCACTTTCATGCACAACTTCCATAGCTTCAGCAAGTTCCATCATAGGAAAATCAGGATGCATACTAAAGTGCACAAGAACACCCATAGCGCCATTGATAGACATATTATCAAGGAGTGGAGATTCAATAGCCGCTTTAATAGCTTCATAAGCTGCATTTTCACCTTCATGTTCACCTACACCCATAAGTGCCATACCTTTATGACTCATAACAGTTTGTAAGTCAGCAAAGTCAAGATTGATATCATTGTCACCACTTGAGAGAATCACACCTGATGTACCGCTTACTGCTTGCGCTAAAACAGAGTCTACAATTTTAAAACTCTCTTTCATTCCCAGTTTACGATCAATAATAGAGAGGAGTTTGTCATTTGGAATAACAACAATAGAATCACTCTCTTTTTTTAGTTCTTCAAGACCACTTTCTGCAAGTTGCAGACGCTTACGTCCTTCAAATTTAAAAGGTTTTGTTACAACAGAGATGGTTAGTGCACCTATCTCTTTTGCAATTTGTGCTACTACAGGAGCAGCACCAGTCCCTGTACCACCGCCAAGACCTGCAGAGATAAAGACAATATCAGCACCTTCTAATGCTGCACGAATATCATCATAGTTTTCCAGTGCAGAATCTTTCCCAATATTTGGTTTCATTCCGGCACCAAGTCCTTTGGTGAGTTTAGATCCGATCTGAATCTTTGTTGCAGCACTTATTTCACTTAAAACTTGTGCATCCGTATTAATAAGCATCATTTCGATACCGATTACACCTTCATTGATCATATGACCAATCATGTTACCACCGCCGCCACCGACACCTACTGCTATAATTCGTGCTCCACTTGGGTTATGTGTTTCTTCTATTACAAACGGTTCCATTTTTCACTCCTTTAAAATAACTGGGTAGCCCAATTCCAAAATTTACTTAAACTTCCTGCTTCATCACTTTTTTTGCTTTTTGCTTCTTCAAGATTGATCATTTTAGGTTCTTTTTCTTCTTTAGCTGCAGGTGTGCTTGCAGTTAGATTTTCTGTTGTATCGGAAAGATCAACAGATATATTTTCATTCATCTGTTCATTTGCATGTCTTACTTGTTTGTTTACATTGATCTCATAAGGAGTGTAAGGATATGCTGCATACATGATCAGACCAATAGCACTTGCATACTCAGGACCTCTAAGTGAGTCAAAAAGACCATTCATTTCCTGTGGTTTTGCAAGACGTACAGGCAGTGAACCAAAAGTGGCAATGGCAAGATCTCTAATGCCTTCCATTCTTGAAAAACCACCAGTAAGAACAACGCCTGCACCTATTTGATCTTTGAGTCCGCTTTTTTCTATAAACTGTGCAAGTATCATTAGTGTCTCTTCAACTCGAGCAAAGATAACATTATGGACAACTTCCAAAGAGACTTCATGCGTTGTCTCTTCATCCCCAATAATCGGGAGTTCAATAAGATCATTACTTGGTGTAAGAAGTGAACCATACTTGAGCTTTACCTGATCTGCAACATTCAGTGGTGTATGTAGTGCCATTGAAAGATCACTTGTAACATGATTTGAACCAACTCCAAGATATTCATTGTAACGGATAGAATTTCCTGAATAGATAGCGATGTTACTTGTGTTTCCACCCATATCTATAACAGCAGCTCCAAGTTCTCTTTCATCATCATTAAGCGTGGCAATTGCAGATGCATAAGAGTTAAGTACTATATTTTCTACTTCAACACCAGCACCACGAACAGCTTTTTTTAAGTTGTTCAAATTTGATTTTTGTGTTGTTATGATATGCGTTTCAACTTCTAATCGTGATGCATTCATTCCTAAAGGATCTTCAATATAATCCTGATCATCTACTTTAAAGTTAAAAGGAAGCGCATGGAGTACTTCATACTCATTGGGAATATTGGCATTATACAAAGAGGTATGCATTACACGTTTGATCTCTTCAAAAGAGATCTCTTTTGATTGAATATTGACAATGCCGTTAGAATTCAGACTTTTTGTATATGCTCCAGAAATGGAAACAATAGCTCTTGATACACTTGTTCCAGCGACCCTTTTAGCATCTTCAACTGCAGTTTTAATACTGCGGGATGCAAGTTCTATATTTGTGATACTTCCTTTTTTAAGGCCTTGTGCTCTTGTTGTTCCAGCTCCTGTAATGGAGATAGAATTATCATTAGCAATCTCCGCAATAATAGCACAAATTTTTGTTGAGCCAATATCTATGGCTAAAACAGTTCTACTCAATTTAGAGTCCTTGGATAAATATCTCAGTTTGGTACTTGTTTTGAAGTGTTTTTATTAGCCCTTCACTAAACATAGTACTTTTCAATCGAGCAATAACATCACTCTCTTTACTGTTTTTGTTAGTAAGCAGTTTTTGTTCCAAAATGTTGTATAAAACAATCTTCCCATCATTTAATGTTATGAAATTTTTCTTTTTATCGGAAATAAAAAGTTTTTGTAAAAACTCTGCTGCTTCCTCTTTGGAAAGTTTTTCTAAGGTATCGACAGAATTAATTGTGATAAAGTCTGTTTTCTTCCCTGTAAATGTACCTAGTAAATTGTTCGCCAATGCTAACAGTTTCTCTTGTTTAGCCTGTTGAAGATAAAGAGGTAAAAGCTCTTCTCGTGCTGCTTCAAAAGATTTTGTTGTTGCCGGGTTTATTTTTACTAACTCAATTATATAGTAAGTATCGTTAATAAGTACAGGTTTTGCATATGGTTTTGTAGAAGAAAGTTTTGTTACTGTTTGTAAAGCTGTATCTCCTAAAGGATTGTTATGTGCAGAAATAGTTAGCTTTTCTTGTTTTACAGAAGCATCAAGTTTTCCTTTTTTAAAGGCAATGTATTTTCTAAGTGCTGCATCTTTGGATGCTTTTGCATTGAGTTCTTTGACTACGGCAGATTTAGCACTCTCTAATGGCAGGATTTTCCCTTCACTGTCTTTAAAGTGTGTTTTATTCTCTTTGTAATATTTTTCTATTGTAGCATTATCATAACTATTTACAACAGGTGCTTCTTTTATAAATATAATTTCATAACTGATATCTGTCATAAAATTATTTTTAATTCCCTCCCAATATTTTTTTAACTCTTTATCTGTAGGTGTAAGTGTAATCATATCTTGCGAAAGTACTTTGTACTCAATTTTATCTGCAATATTTAAAAGAGTATTTATAATTTTTTCTTCATTATCTGAAGTTTTCACAGGAAGGAGTGCCAGTGTTTTTTGAAGAAGAATATCTTTGCGAAGAGAAGTCTCATACTCTTTTGGTGTCATTCTGTTTTGTGAAAGAACTTGTTTATATAACTCTTTATCAAAAGAACCGTTTTTATAGAAAGCTTTTTGCGATCTGATAACATCAAAGAGTTCGTGATCACTTACCATTAAATCGTATGATTGTGCAAGATTTGTCAAAAGTGCCTGTTGTATCAGCTGTTGTAATGCCTGTTTTTGAAGACCAAACTGTTTTGCTTTTTCTTGATCAAAATTACCTTGAAGCATTTGGTTGTACTGCTGATAAAGACGAGAATAAGCTTTTTGTAAATCACTCATAGATATTTCAACGTTTCCGACTTTTGCAACAGCACTTGCCTTGTCTCCATATTTATATTGTCCCCAACCAACAAAACCAGCACCTATAAAAGCGATAGTAGAAATCCAAATAGTTATAATAAGCCATTTTTTGTGTCTTTGCATCCATGTAATCATAATAGTAAAAAACCTTCTTCATCAAATTTATGTAATTCTATGTAAATTCGCCTTTAAACTTGATAAAGAGAGTTAAGAAAGATATAATTTTGTTATGAAAAACGAAGAATTAAAAAACAGAGATCTGGATGTCCTTTGGCATCCGTGTACACAAATGAAAGATCACGAACAATTACCGCTTATACCGATAAAAAAAGCGCATGGAGTTTATCTCGAAGATTTTGAAGGAAATCGCTATATTGATGCCATTAGTTCATGGTGGGTTAATATGTTTGGACATACGAACAGTTATATAAATGCTCAGATAAAAGAACAGTTAGATAGATTGGAGCATGTAATACTTGCAGGCTTTACGCATGAGCAGGTTGTAAGACTCTCTGAGCGTCTTGTCAAACTAACACCTGCGGGGCTTGATAAATGTTTTTACTCCGATAATGGATCTTCAGCGGTAGAAGTTGCTTTAAAAATGAGTTATCATGCACATTTAAATTCAGGAGAAAAAAAACCACTCTTTGTATCACTAACAAACTCTTATCATGGAGAGACAATCGGGGCTTTAAGTGTTGGTGATGTTGCGCTTTATAAAGAGACATATGAACCACTTTTAATGCAGACAGTACAAACTCCTGTGCCAAAAGATATGACAAAAGAGAGCGCAGTAGTAGCAGCAGAGGCATTTGAAGTACTGTGTAGAGAACGAGCTGATGCAATCAGTGCCATTATAGTTGAGCCTTTAATCCAAGGGGCAGGGTATATGCATATGTATCATCCTCACTTTTTGGTTTTATTGCGTGAGATTTGTAATCGTTATAATATTCATCTTATAGCAGATGAAGTGATGGTTGGTTTTGGACGAACAGGGGAGCTTTTTGCTTGTGAAAAAGCTGGAATTTCACCTGATTTTTTAGTACTCTCAAAAGGGCTTACCGGTGGATATTTACCACTGTCAGTTGTCCTTACATCCAATGAGATTTATATGAAATTCTATTGTGATTACAGTGAGTATAATAAGGCCTTTTTACACTCTCATTCCTATACAGGAAATGCACTTGCCTGTGCAGCAGCCAATGCAACCCTGGATATTTTTGAACATGAGAATATTATAGAAAAAAACCGAGACAAAGCCGCTTTTATGGCCAAGGAGTTGGAAAAATTTAAAAAGCTTCCCAATGTTTTAGAGGTAAGACAAACAGGAATGGTGTGTGCCGTGGAGTTAAAGGGTTATAAAGTCGAAGAGCGAATAGGATTAAAAGTTTATCAGTATGGACTCGATCATGGAGTACTATTGCGTCCTTTGGGACACATAGTCTATTTTATGCCGCCATATATTATTACAGATGAAGAGATGAAAAAGATGATCGATACTGCTTATGAGGCTATCGTAAAACTTTAGTCAAAAAAGTTAGAAACATCTTTTTCTAACATTAAAAGACGACAACTCTTCTCTAAGATGGCTAATTCTTTAGCCATCTCATGCATATCTCTGCTGTATGCATAGACACCATAACCACGAATAACCATTATATTTGTTTTGTTTGTTTGAAAATAGTAGGCTATTTCACTCTGTGCCCGCTCATACCAATCTTCAAACTGTTTTGGATCGTAGATATTGATAGAACCTATCTCTTTGTGACCAAAGTAATCTTTTGGTGTAATAACATTGTGATCAAGTGAATAGGCAGTAGTAAACTGTGGCATACTAAAACAGATAAATTTTGCTTCAGAAATTTGTGAGTATATTGAGTGATGGATACTGGCATCCATACTTGCCTGCTTCCATCGATAATCTTTTTTAAAGTAGAGCTCAATAAGTGAATTTTCATCAATGGCATCAAAAACAGCCTCTTTTGTATTGATCAAAAAACGGCTGGACTCTGTTTTTGCAGAGAGTGAGCCGTGATATATTCCAAAAAAATCCTTTCTAAACATAGAGAGTGATAAGCTAGAGAGCTGATTTTTAAGATGCCTTTTGTTCATCTGCTTATTTAAACCAGCTTTTCATTTTATCAATAACGGAATCAAGTACACCTTCATGTGGTTTTGATTCAATACCAAAAGATTCTTGCAGTTTTGCCAGAAGTTCAAGTTGTTCTTCATTGAGTTTTTTAGGGTATTGGATATTTATTATTGCAATCAGATCACCTTTTCCGTGTCCGTGCACATCTTCGATACCTTCACCTCTAAATGTATAACGTTGTTTGTCTTTTGTTCCGATATCAAGTTTTAACTCAAGTTCACCGGTAAGTGAAGGAATTGTTAATATATCACCTTTTACTGCTTGGGTAAAGAAAACAGGAATTTCAATATAGACATCATTGTCATTTCTAATAAAGTGTTTATCTGGTTTTACTTCAAAGGTAATGTAGAGATCACCACGATGACCATTTTTACCAATGTTTCCTTTGCCTGAAACACGGAGACGGTTTCCACTGTCAATTCCTTTTGGAATAGTAACAGTAATTTTGTCTTGAACCTCTTCATAACCTTTGCCTTGACATTTTTTACATTTTTCTGCAGCTGAAGAACCTGTTCCGTGACATACGGGACAGGTTTGAGAGAAGGTCATAAAACCCTGCTTCATATAGACTTGGCCTTGACCTTTACATTGTGGACACGTTGCCAGTTTGCCATCTTTGGCTCCGGTACCTTTACACGCTTCACATGCTTTTTTATATGTGTATTTGATCTCTTTTTCACAGCCAAACACCGCTTCTTGAAAAGATATGTACATATCGACATTCATATCCAATGGATATTTATCCATATCTGCCGGATTTTGACGACGTCTTCTACCGCTGCCTCCACCGAAGCCACTAAACATCTCTTCAAATATAGCACCAAGATCATCAAAACCAGCACTTGATGCTCCACCGCCTCCCATACCTTGGAGACCCTCTTTTCCATAGCGATCATAAATACTTCTTTGTTGATCATCACTTAAACATTGATAAGCTTCATTGCAGAGTTTAAACATATGTTCTGCATCTTGATCACCCGGATTTTTATCTGGGTGATACTTTTTTGCCATTTTTCTATAAGCTTTTTTAATTGTTGCCTTATCTGCGTCACGGGATACTTCTAAAATTTCGTAATAGCTTAATTCTTCCATTGTTCATCCTATATATAAGTGCCAGATCATAATAAATGTCATAATTTAATGAAAAGAGAAGTTATAAGATGCAAGGCAAAAGTTTGAAAGAACTACTGGTAGTTTTAAGAACTTTTAACGCAGTCAGCTTGTGACTTCTCCTTTCACCCGAAGGGCAATTTTTAAAAGGCTCATTTTCTGCGTTGAACTTTCCTTAACGATACTTGTATCGTCAACAAAAGTTCGCCTTGAAACTAAACCTTTTAAAAATTGTTAAATATGACATTTATTATGGTCTGGCACTTAGTATAAATTTTTGTGGAATTATACCCATTTTGTAATTTAAAATAAATAGTAAAATGATATAATCCTGCTTATGAAAATAACTCTGCTTATACTTGTACTCATCTTTTTTATTTCCTGTTCCAAAGAACCAGAAAAAGTTCCTTCTCAAATACCAGTAAAAAATACTGAGAAAGTTTCTTCTAAAGTTCAAAAAGAAGAGCAAAAAAAAGTTCCTCAAAGCATTCAAAAATTTCCTACATGTGTAAAAGTACTTGATTGTGATGCATGTATAAAAACAACTGTTCAAAAAAGTTCTTTTTCTGAATTACCTGATTTTTACAGTGAAAATTTTGATGATGTTTTAAAAGTTTTTAAAAAAAACTGTCAGACGCAAAAAGCGTATCAAATTTATCATAGCTTATGCAGGCAAGCAGAAACTGTACATAATGCAAAAGCATTTATAATAAATAATTTTGAAGCTTATCATATAACCAATAAAAGAAGAAAATCAAAAAAGCATAGAGGTCTTTTAACAGCGTATTATGAAACACAAATTAATGCTTCATTAAAACAAACAGAGCGATATAAATATCCTATATATGCTACTCCAAAAGATTTGGTGGTTGTTGATCTCTCTTCCATTTATCCTGAACTTAAAAATTACAGATTACGAGGAAGAATTGAGAAGAATAAGTTAGTTCCCTATTACACAAGAGCAGAGATGAAGTTTACTGATTTAAATGCTCCGGTTTTATGTTATTGTGATTCAAAAATAGATAGGTTCTTTTTAGAGGTGCAGGGTTCTGGTATTGCCAAACTTGATGACAATTCGACAATGTATATAGGATATGATAATCAAAATGGTCATAAATATCGTGCTATTGGAAAGTATTTAGTCAAACAAAAAGAGTTAAAACTAGAGGATGTCTCTCTTCAAAGTATTATTGAGTGGCTTCATAATCATCCCAGTAGAATAGATGAGGTACTTAATTACAATAGCTCTTTAGTCTTTTTTTCAAAAAGAGATCAAGGTGCAACAGGTGCTTTGGGTGTAGAACTTACTCCAATGCGTTCCATAGCAGTGGATAAAAGGTATATCTTGTTAGGAAGTATGTTATACTTAAGCGCAGATTTGCAAGAAGAGAAGAGCAGTAAAAAAGAGAAGACAAGTAAAAATAGAATGAACAGAATTGTATTTGCACAAGATACAGGTGGTGCAATAAAAGGGAATATTCGAGCAGATCTTTTTGCAGGCAATGGTGAAAAAGCAGCTCTATTTGCAGGACATTTAAAAGCACCATTACAATTATGGTTAATTTTACCAAAAAAGAGAGTAAAGAAGAGATGAATAGAAGCCTTGAAAAGTTTAATAGGCTTGTAGATGCTTTACAAGAGTTGCCTACTATTGGAAAAAAATCTGCAACACGACTTGCATATTTTATGATCATGAATGATACTTATGTTGGTATGAAAATTTCACATGCTATTGAAGATGCCATTGGAAGTTTAAAAAAGTGTCGTATTTGTGGTGGAATGAGTGAAGATGAACTCTGTTATATCTGTTCTGACGAGTCTCGAGATACAACACTTTTATGTATTGTAGAAAATGCAAAAGATATTTTGTTGTTGGAAGAAAATGCTCTTTTTGACGGAAAATATTTTGTATTAGAATCATTAGAAGAACGCTTTATTGCCCATTTGGAAGATATTGTAAAAAATGGTGTCCAAGAGATACTGTTTGCTTTAACCCCTTCTATTGCAAATGATGCCGTTATTTTATATATTGAAGATAAATTAAGTAGTTATAGGGTGAATTTTTCAAAAATAGCCCAAGGGGTACCGACAGGAGTAAGTTTGGAAAATATTGATCTGCTTTCTTTAACAAGAGCATTAGAAGACAGGGTTAGTGTATGAAAAAATCATTAGACTTCTTGCATAACCTCTTACAAAAAATATATTGCTTATAGCACATCACTTTTTCAAGATAAAACTATCCCAATAGCTACGGCTATTACTCAATTTTTATCTTAAAAAATTAATGCACTCTAATCAACATCTTTAGATTTAAGAGGTTATGCAAGAAGTCTATTTTTTTATAGCATCAAAAAGTAAGATAATTTTAAAGTTCAAAACTCTTTTGCATAGCTTTTTGAATATCTTCTTTTTGCAGTTGTTGGTGTGTAAAGAGTTCATTTGCCAAAACACCCTGTCCAAGTAACATATCGGCACCATCTTTATAGCGCAAACCTTTGGCTTGTGCAAGCTTTAAAAAGGGTGTTACTTTCCCGTAGATAGCATCAGCTGCATAGTTGACACTGTGTAAAATATCTTCTAAAATATTTTGTGGAGCAGGGAGCTCTTCATCTTTCAGTCCTGCACTTGTAGTGTTGACGACCAAATCATATCGTGCACTTGTGAAATTTTCCCATGTAAATGTTTGACATCCCAAGTTTTGAAAAAACAGAAGTCTTTTTTGGCTTCTGTTAAGAACAGATACTTGCACTTTTTCTTCTAAAAATTTTGCTCCTAGTGCCTTGGCTGTTCCGCCTGCACCAAGAATAAGGACTTTTTTTATATCTTTAAATTCACTGATAGCATAGATAAATCCATCTGCATCGGTATTGTACCCTATGAGTTTTTCATTCTCTTTTATGATGGTATTGACTACACCGACTTTATTTGCAAAACCGCGTATTTCATCACATGCTTTGTAAGCAGCTTCTTTGTGCGGAACTGTAATATTTGCACCACTGAGTCCAAGATCAAAAAAAGTCTGACGTAGTTTTGAGCCATCTTTGAGGTGGACTCTTGTATAGCAAGCAGGGTAGTTAAGATGTTTAAAGACACTGTTGTGCATAAGTGGTGAACGTGAGTGTGAGACTGGATCTCCAAAGATAGCAAAGAGCTTCATGATTCTTCTTTATCGAGATCTTCAAGTGAATGAATGAGTGCCCCGAGTTTGTTTTTGACTTCCAGATACTCAAGCTCTTTTACACTGTCTGCTACTACACCAGCTCCTGCTTGAAGAACAACTTTGTCTTTGGTAACTAGTGCAGTACGAATGGTAATAGCACTGTCCATATTGCCATCAAATCCAAAATAACCGATACTTCCTGAATAAAAGCCACGTTTGAGCCCCTCATACTCAGCAATAAGTTCCATTGCACGTATTTTTGGAGCACCAGTCATTGTTCCTGCAGTAAAAGTTGCCATAAAAAGATCAAACATATCTTTATCATCTCTGAGTTTGGCAGTAACATCTGAGACAATATGCATAACATGAGAAAATCTCTCTATATGCATCATATCTTCAACTTTAACTGTTCCTGTTTTTGCAACACGACCAACATCATTACGACCTAGATCAATAAGCATCAGATGCTCTGCAAGTTCTTTTGGATCATTAAGAAGCTCAATCTCCAATTCTTTGTCCCGTTCTTTTGTTTTACCACGTTTACGGGTTCCAGCGATTGGACGAAGGAGTATTTCGCCATCTGTGAGTCGCACCATAACCTCAGGAGATGAACCGACAATGCTAAAATCTTCATACTCTAATAAAAACATATATGGAGACGGATTTTTGGCACGGAGTATTCTATAAAAAGAGAATGGATCCACTTGAATATTTCTTGTAAAACGATTTGTCATAAGGATCTGAAAAACATCACCGCTTTTGATCATCTCTTTTGATTTGTCTATCATCTCAAAGAACTTCTCTTTCGAGTGTGCATACGTTCCTTTATCATTTCCTATATTGTAAACTCTATGTTTATAGGTATATGTGCCTTTGAGATCATCCTCAATTTTTTCAAATTTATCAGCATACTCTTTTAGGGTAGAGATAAGCGTGATTTTATGATTTTTATGAGAGTAAACAAGAATGAGTTTAGGCAAAATCAGGTCAAGATCGGGAGTATAGAGTTCATCTGTTAAGTGATCCATACTTGAACCGAGTTTTGGCTCAAAAACTTTGACCATATCATAGCCTATAAATCCTATAAATCCATCAACATAGCCGACACCAAGTTCTTTTGTTGCTTCTTTATATATTGCAGTATCTATTTTTTTATAGTACTCTTTTAAAAAGCTAAATGGATTTTCATTTTTTATATGTTTTTTACCATCTTTATCTGTATAGATGGTTTTTTCATCTATATACTGTAATCTCTCACGTGCTCCGATACAGATAAAAGAGTAGTTTCCTTCACTGCCACCGGCACTTTCAAAAAGATAGGATATCTCTTTGTTATATTTCTCTCTAATTTTTGAATAAACTGCAATTGGAGCTAATTGGTCAAGTGTAAATTGTTTTGAATAAATCAAAGTTTGCCTTGCATATAATTTTTATAGTTTTACTAAAAAAGCACCTGGTTCTACTTTTGTGCGAAGTACTTTTTTTGCATTGTTTGCTTCTTCTCTTGTCTTAAATGGACCAACAAGTACTTTGTTAAGCGTGCCTACTTTATGATATGTATAGGGAAATCCAAGGCTTTTTATTTTTTGTAAAAACTTTTTATTTGGTTCATATTTTGAAAAAGAACCAACCTGAATATAATATTTTATTGATGAAGTAGCAGTATGTGAAGCTTTTTTCTTTGGTGTAGATGTCGGTGAAACTTTTGTGACAGTTTTTTTCTTCACAACAGGAACTTTTTTAACAGGAGTTTTTTTAACAGGAGCTGATTTTGGAGTTTCTATTTGACTCTCTTGTTTTAGTTTCTGTGCAATTTTATCAAGTTCTGCATCTGTTGTACTTTCATCTTCTATAACTTCAACTTCTTCAAAAAGAGGATCTTCTTGAACATTTTCTTGCGTTACTTCTTTTTGTGGTTTTGGAGGTAAAACAGCTTGAGGTAAGTTCTCTGTTGAATTTGAGTTCATGGAATTCATCAGCATAACGACAATAATGAGAACTATTCCGAGTGTTGCGACAGCCAATACTATTTTTTTATTGGATCCTGAAGTACTGTTTTTGTTGAGTACAATATCACTCAGTTCGTTTTTATCATCCATAATTTCACCTCAAATTGTTAAAATTTCTTGTTATTATAATACCAAAAATAGGATAAACAAACAAGTCTAGCAGCGTTTTAAAAACACTACATATGTTTTGACCAAGAAGCGCCCCGTTCTTTTGCATAAACTTCGTATGGAAGAACTAAAATATTATACTCATCAGGCATATCACTGTTTGGAAACATTCTCCACTGTTTTGGTTGTTTTGCAGCAAGCTTCATGCTGAGCATTTTGCCTAGTTGAATAGCCTCTTGGAGCGTTGTATGACCTTTATGAATATAGACATGCAAATGACCCTTTGTTTTACTTTCGTAAGCTGTAAAGTTAATAAAACCTTCTTCTCGTAAAAGAAGCTGTGCTCTGTGGTAAAATCTTTCCGGATCACGACCATTGTAATCAATAACAATATTTTCTACCTTATTCATCTTGTTTACAAGTGAATGAGCGACAGTTATTTCACCTTTAAGATGTCTGTTGATCACAGATTGATTTAAAGGTTCATTTATTCTTTCAAATTTATTATAAAAAGTTCGCCCTTTAAATGTGATCTTGTTTACTACTGAATCACGTTTGATCCAGTAGTGATCACTTACAATTTTAATGAGTTTTAAGTCCATTGCAGTCATAATAGTTTGTCCTACTTAGTAAGTTGGTTGGTTATAAATAACAAAGTTTTGTGCTAAAGCTTTCAATTCTTCTTTTATTTTCTTTTGGAGTTCAGTGTTGTTGATATCATCTAAAACATCAGCCATTTTGTTAGCAATTAGCTCAAATTCTGTTTCTTTCATACCACGTGAAGTAAGGGCAGGAGAACCTACACGAATACCTGATGTTACAAACGGACTTCTTGTTTCACCCGGAACGGTATTTTTATTGACTGTGATACCGGCATTTCCAAGGGCTGCATCAGCCTCTTTCCCAGAGATCTCACTTCCTACAAAACTTACAAGTACAAGGTGATTATCTGTTCCGTCACTTACTACATTATAGCCACGCTTCATAAGAACGTCTGCTAATACAGAAGCATTTTTCTTTACTTGTTGTGCATACTCTTTCCATTCAGAGCTAAGGTTGTGTTTAAAACCTACAGCTTTTGCTGCAATTACATGAACAAGTGGTCCACCTTGAAGAGCAGGAAAAATTGCAGAGTTGATCTTTTTAGCGATATCTTCATCATTTGTCATGATCATTCCACCACGAGGACCAGCAAGAGTTTTATGTGTTGTTGTTGTTACAACATCCGCATAAGGAAATGGGCTAGGGTGCTCACCAGCTGCAACTAAACCAGCGATATGTGCGATATCTGCAAATAAAATTGCACCGACTTCATCAGCGATTTCACGGAATTTTTTAAAGTCAATTTCACGTGCATATGCAGATGCTCCACAAACAATGATCTTCGGCTGAACGATTTTAGCAATATCCATAACTCTCTCATAGTTGATGCGACCGTCAAGTTCAACACCATAAGTAAATGATGAGTAGTTTTTTCCTGAGAAAGATGGTTTAGAACCATGTGTAAGGTGTCCGCCATGGCTAAGATCCATACCTAAAAGTTTGTCACCGGCTTTAAGCAGTGCTGCATAAACTGCACCATTTGCCTGTGAACCTGAGTGTGGTTGCACATTTGCATATTTACATCCAAAGAGCTTACATGCTCTGTCAATAGCAAGTTGTTCCACCCCATCAGCATATTCACATCCTCCATAGTAACGTTTGGCAGGATAGCCTTCAGCATATTTATTTGTAAATACAGAACCCATTGCTTCCATAACAGCAGGAAGTGTAAAGTTTTCAGATGCAATCATCTCTAAATGGTCAGTTTGTCTCTCTAACTCTTTCTCACATAAATTGTAAACTTCTTCGTCAAACTCTTTTAAAAAACTCATTGGCTTTTGTTCCTTATAAAATTAAAAATATGCTAATTATACTTAAAAGATAATAACATTGTACTGAATTGAAGCTTTTAAGATTTGAGTATATACTTATTTATGTAGTCAATGCTTTGTGGCTTTGCTAGGTAATAACCTTGAAAATGATGACAACCAAGCTTTTTGAGTTTTTCATAGTGCTGTTTTTCTTCTACGCCTTCTGCTATTACATTCATTTCAAGAAGATTGCCTAAATAGAGAATAGTTTTAATGATCTTTATATCTTTTTCATTTTTAAACATATTTATCACAAAAGATTGATCGACCTTAATTTGATCAAGCGGAAAGGCTTTTAAATATTGCAAAGAGGAAAACCCTGTTCCAAAATCATCAAGTGAGAGTTGAAACCCAATGGTTTTGAGGGTATTCATTTTATCGCTTACTTCTTGTTGATTTTTGACAAAAAGAGACTCCAGAAGTTCAAGTTTTATTTTGTGCGGATCAACCTTATACATTGCAATAGTAGTTTCAAGATGTGGAATAAAACTTTGTTTGTAAAATTGCTTGGCACTGACATTGACTGAAATTGTCCAATCTTTTGTCTTTTCATTTTTTTGCCATAGTTGCAGTTGTTTACAGGCATTTTCTATAACCCATTCACCTATTTTGATGATAAGATCAGTTCTCTCTGCAATAGGAATAAATTTATAAGGAGTAAGAAGACCAAATTTTGGATGATTCCATCGAATGAGTGCTTCTGTTCCTATGATATTTTCTTTTGTTCCATATTGAAGTTGATAATAGAGTTCAAGTTGGTCATTTTGAAGTGCGTCATTGAGTTCTTTAAATATATTAAAATACTCTTTAATTTGTAACTCATTTTTTGGATCATAATAAAAGATTTTTTGTTCTTTTTCTTTTCCCGTTTGTAGAGCAATATGCGAGTGTTTCATTGCTTCAAGAGGATCTTTATGTGCATAAAAAAGATCAATACCTACATAGATTTCAGGTGTAAATTCTTTTTCTTTATGTTGGATCGTTTGTGAGAGTAGTGTTACAAGTGCATCTGCAATATTTTTTGTCTCTTTGAGTAGGGTTTCTTTATCTTGAAAAATATCTTTTTTGTAAAATAAAATAAAATTTCCTGAACCTACATAAGCATTTAATTTACTGTCTGAAAAAGCATCTTTTATTTTTTTTGCGAGTTCTTTTAAAATGTAATCACCCTCTTGATAGCTATAAACATGATTTATCGTTGAAAGGTTGGTCACTTTTATATAAAAGAGAGCACTCCAGGAGTCTTTTTCTTTGCCTAAAATATTTTTTATAGAGTTTATAAAGCCTCTTTTATTTAGAAATCCGGTAAGCCCATCATAGCGTTGCATTAATGTAAGTTGTTTTTTTGCTTCTTTTTTCTCTTTTAGAAAGGTGTTTATATTATTGAGCATAATATTAATCTCTTCATAAAGTTTGCCAAATTCGTCTTTATATGGATTTTTGATTTTGTAATGTTTCATATGATCATTGAACTCTATTTTTTCTAAAAAATTGACAAGATGGAGGAGGGGTGTTGTAAAGTAGGCGCTATACAAACGTACTAAAATATAGGATAACGAGAGAAAAACAAGAAGAGAAAGAAAAAGTATTTTAATATTGTCTAAAAATATTTCCCATATGGATTCAATTTTAAATTCAAAATAGACTTTTCCATATTGTTTGCCCTGATAATTTAAAGGTGTTGATTGTGTAAAAATATTCAAGCTCTCTTGAGGAATATCTGCTTGATAGAGATAGATCTTTTTATCTTTGTTGTTGTATAAAATAACTTTTTGAATTTTTGGAAAGGCCTGTAACTTTTTGGTCAAATCACTTGCAACATTGATCTCATCAATAAGTATGAGTCTTAAAAAATCTTGTGAAAGTATTTTTGTTACACCCTTTGAGAGGGTAATTCTTTCATTTTTTTCATTATTAAGATACCAAAATGTAAAGATAACATAGGCAGTTAATATAATTATAAAGACCAGCGAAAAGATTAACTGACTGATCCTTTTTTCTATGGAATCCTTATATATTGCTGTTTTCATTTTTTAGAGCTTATTAACTTTTGTCTCTACAGGAAGCTTTGGATGATTCCCCCATTCAATCCATGAACCATCATATACAGATACTTGGTAACCAAGTTTTTTAAGTACAAGAAAATTTATAGCAGCATCCGCACCATCTTCACAATATAAAATAACTGGTTTATCATGTGGTAGTTTTGTGTAGAGTTTTTTTAATTTAGCAAAATCTTTAATTGTTGTTTTGGAATTTTTATTTGTATATGTCAGACTTCCTGGAAGATTGATGGCATGCGGAATATGTCCATATCGTTTGGCATGAGATTTTTTACCAATGTAAAATTCATAAGGACGTCCGTCAATGATGATATTTTTGTCAAGTGATGTTAAAATATCTAATTGTGTGCTTATGTAGTGATTGTTAATCTTTGGTGCAAAATCTTTATATTTTGGTCTATAGATCTTTGTTGTTGTCGGCAGTAGATCTTTTTTCCAGTTTCCGTAATTGACTTTTAAAAGACCAATATCTTGAAGACCTAAAACTTTGCCAATCCAGTAAAATCGTGCAGCCCAAATGGGATTTTGTCCACCATAAACAACAACTTTACTTTTATTGTCAATGCCTGCATGACTAAAGAGTTGTTTTAATGTTGAAAGAGGAGGTATAAGCATATTTTTACCATAAAATAGTTTTGTCATTGCAGGGATATTAACAGCATGTACAAGATGCCCTTTTTTATACATCTTTTCATCTCGAACATCAATGAGAACTACTTCTGCATCATTATAATGGTGTTGCAACCATGAAAGAGGAACAAGATCCGGCATTTTTGCTAGAAGCACAGTCGTAAACAAAAATATCAGTGTTATATATTTCATGCGTTGCCTTTTTTTAATGTATATAGAATATTATAAAAGAGCTAAAAATATTATAAAA
>Ga0256837_1001269_pt1 | contig 17789 bp, 18 predicted proteins | sample 4562384metaG_FD_185976 | JGI IMG/M metagenome (GOLD analysis project Ga0256837, IMG submission 185976) | Hydrothermal vent microbial communities from Guaymas Basin, Mexico - 4561-384 | ecosystem: Environmental > Aquatic > Marine > Hydrothermal vents | place: Mexico: Guaymas Basin | collected...
TATATTATGATAAGAAAATATCGTATATCTCTTATCATATATCAATTTAATTATCATCTAAAAATAAATCAAAGATGATTTAAATCCTAAATGATTTTTTATATGATTTCTAAATATCTATATTATAAGTTTGAATTAATTCTAATAAAAATCTTGTATTTATACACTGCTGACAATTACATTCATTTTCTCCATCTAAATTATCTTTACAATAATCATAATGAGTTCTTATATTATGATACTTAAAATATTTATAAATATCATAATTTGTCATATTAATAAAAGGTGCTTCAATTACTATATCAAAATCAAAATTCATATTTTGATACATTCTTGATACAGCTGATATGTATTCAGCTGTATAATTACTATCAGCTGTAATAGATAATCCAATAATTAATTTAGTATTATTAAATTTATTAAACTCAAATAATTTAATAGCTTCATCTATTAAAGTAATAATAGTTTTATTTTTTTTAATAACTTTATTTGATAAAACTTTATTTGATAAATTATATTCTAGATATATATTATCTAGAACATTTATATTCTTTTTATTCTCCTTAGTTTTAAAAAATAACCCATTTATACTAACATCTTTATTATAATTTTTAAAAAGATAATATTCTAATAAATTTTTATTATTCAATGTTCCATTATTTAATAATAAATAATGACTATGTGATTTATCAGATGATAGAACATCAGTTACTATGAATTTTACATCATCATCATCATATTTATCAAGATTATTTAATAATGATTCTTTGAATAGTGATAAATCAATATCTGAATAAAGTTCAGAATTATTAAATTTATATATCTTTGAATTATTATGAACAATATCTACCTCATATTTAAAAGAATCTCGACTTTTTAAATTTTTTATTATATAAATAATTGATGAATTTATATTATTATCTGCTAATATATGCGAAGAATTATCAAAATTTACAATATCTTTATAATCTATATTATGCAATGGTTTTGTATTTATAATCATACCATTAATTAATTCAGTTGGTTTTAATTGTTCATTTGCAATATTACCAGATAATCCAATAATTGAAAATTCATTTTCAAAAGCATAATACATTTTATTATAGATATATTCAGCAACTGAATAATTTAATAACTTAACTAAAACATTTTTAGCTTTAAAGTCGTTTTTGATTAATATTATATCATCAGAATTAAATACAATTTTTGCATTATTTTTATCGAATAATGTTATTAATACATCATCAGAATTATCAATTAACATTTTAATTAACACCTTAGATCTTTCACTCGAATTTCTTTTTAGTTCTACAATTACCATTTTATTTCTCCTTGAAATAAAATCATTTATGATTTAAATCATAAATGATTTTTTATATACAAGATAACATTTCAGCTATCACATTTCTATATCACATTTCTATATTTTAAATAAGATAATTATCATCTAAAAATAAATCAAAGATGATTTAAATCCTAAATGATTTTTTATATGATTTCTAAATTATATCATTTATATCTCCTTTCTTTAAAATCAACCACAAGAATAGGAGAGACATATGTCTCTCCTATTCATCTTCTGCTACATCTTTATTATCTGTTCTAGTATAATCACTAGAATTACCAGATAATAATTCACTAATATCTATAGAATTCTCTATAGTTTCTGGATTAATCTCATTAAATGATTCATGTGTTTCATCATTTATATCTGTAAATCTTAAACATAATAATGCTAATGAATTATTCAATGTTCTTACTGTTGGAGACTTATATCTACCTTTCATAGTATACTCTCCATCTGCTATAAATTTACGATTAAAATTATTTTTATCATAAATTGCATCAGATTTTATTGTTCTTAATTCTTTAGATATAGCATTTCCTTCTTTATGTCCAATTAAAGCTGCTAATGTTTGCCAACTAATATGACCTCCACCTCCATTATTTCTACCTCTAGGAGGTTCACCTGTAGATTTAGAATATGAATTTGCAAATGAAATAGCATTATATTTACTATATGCTGTATGAAATAACTTAATCCAATAATTGTATCCAATATATGATTGTTGTCGAACTTCTTCAACAATAGATTCATCAAATACATTTGAAACATATCCTCTATCTCTCATAAATTGCATCAAATCCTTTGAATACACAACCTCATCTTTCTCTATAATATTAATATTATATTTTTCTTGATATGGTTTTAAGAAGCTTATTGTGTATTTATAAAATGAAATCTTTGGAAAATTGCTTACGAAAATATAAAATCCATCATCAACTACTGATTGGTGAAATGATTTCCAATATGTTTCATCACTATCTATCATATTTAGAATATATAGAATATCTTCATAATATTCTATATCAAATTCTTTAATAAATAACTCATTGATTGTATTTATTTTATTTATCGTTGCTAATTTATCATCAATTGTTGATTCAACATCACGAATTACTTTAGCAATTCCTATTTCGAATATAGTCCCCCAGTTATTTCTTCCAAATAAACCAAGTGGATTAAAAATAATATCACATTGATTTGGCATTAAATGATCTGGTAATATAAGTGAACATACACCTTTACCTGCAAATACATTTGCAAATTTATCACCTCTCGAAGTTTCTTCTTCTTTATAAATTTCAACTTCAATTACATAATCGATATTATCTTTATCAATTTTATAATCAGCTGCAATATCCTCTAATTTTGTCTTTGGAAATACATCAGCAGATTCATATTGAGAAAATAAATTATTTGTATATGAAACAGCTGCATCATTTTTAAATACAGTATTTAATTTACTAAACATATCTTGTTTAATTACCAATTGTTTTTCATATTGAAATTTAACTTCTTTTATTAGTCCTGGATTATATAAATATTCCTTATCCAATAAATCAAATGTTTCTTTTGTAATTCGATGAACTTTTAAGGTAACTACTTCTGCTCCATTAATAGATTCAACCGCCTTTCCATATATCTTAGATTGTTTATTGCTAATATTATTAAATTCAGATAAAATAGATTCTGAACCATCAACTTTAAAATAATCTAAATAGTTTTCAGTTGTAATTTCTCCCATTTCATGTAAATAATTATCATTATGATTCTTTAAATATTTAAGTTCTTTTGAAATAGGAATAAATAATTTTTTAGAATAATAAATCTTAGCACGACGAGCAGCTGATTCTGACATTACAAATGCATCATCAGCTGTATATCCATAAAAAGAACCATATAAAATTTTAAAACGATATCCTACTTTTGGTACATGTGTATCAATAGTCTGTCCTGTATAATCATATAACATTTCACCTTTTGATATTCTTTTATTCACATACATATCCAATTTATAACGTAATGTAATTGTATTATTTGTCATTCTTTTTATAGGAGGACAATAAGAAGTATAAAGTGTATTTGTCTCAGTATAATAAATAATTAAGAAATTAAAATTTGTATATAATATAACACCATCTTCTTTTGCATATTCTACAAAAGGAGAATTAATTTCTGTTAATGATACATAATTCTTATTTAGAACATATGGTGATTCACAATTTTTAGATATTACAAGTTGTAATAATTGCTTAGCACTCATATTGGTTCTACTTGCATCAACATGAGCTGCCCAAGGTTCAAATGTTTCAATCTGTGGAGAAAATAATCCAGTGATTATTTTATTTAATTCAAATGTAGCACTTAATTTATCATTTTCTAGTGCAGCTAATTCATCATCATTATATGTTGAATATTTTTTATTTAATGATGATGCCTCTTCTAAAACTTCTTCTATTGAAGAACTTGAACTTATTTCTAACATTTAAATATCCTTGTTTGGTGTTATTATACTTTCTTTTATTATGAGTAAACTTATATCTTTTTCTATTACAATATTAAATTTATCTAATATTGAATCCAAATAATTTTTAAGATTATTTTTTATAACATGATATAAAATAATATGAATTTCTCGCTCCTGTTGCTTATTAACATATTGTGTAATAGAGATCATAGATTCCATTTCTAGTATTATAGAATCTAATTCTTCCTCTGATACAATTACAAGAGCTTGTAATTGATAACTGATTTTTTTATCCAATTGATAATTAATTTTTTTATTCAAATTAAAATCCTTACTTTTTTACAAATTCAATAGTTTCCACTAAAGTTAATTTATTTTTAAAATGTAAATCAATAATTTTACTATTGATAACTTGATAATGATAAAAATAAAGCATACCAAGTACTTTTGTTGTTAACACATCATATAATTGATCATCATCCATTTTCAAATAATCATCAATAATAAAGGAATCACAATATTCCTTTATTATCTCACTATATAAATAATATTTTAAAATATCATTTATTTCATCCATGCTTTTTAATGTTCTATCCTTATAATAATCAAAAGTTAAAACATAACCTTCGTCTGGATTATCAATATCATAATATGAATTAGAATTCTTATATGTACCATTTGCAATACAAACTTCTTTTTTAAATTTATATTCAATCATCTCTTTTTCAAGAGAATCATATGACATACCAGTTAAATCTAAAGTTTTATATTGTTCGACATTTTTAAATAGTTCAGGTGCCATATCAAACATAGTATGATCCTCACCCTTGAGTGAATTATCGATAACTTTATCAACTATTGAAAATATTCGAATATCATTTTCCTCATCTGTTAATATAATTTTATTCATTATTCTATTCTCCCAAATTTATTTATTCTAGTATCATTTGTAAATACTAAGTTACTTCCCATATTTTGAGCACTAACTGAAATAGGACATAATTTTCCCATAGCTGATTCATGATTAGATGTCCAAGATTTTGGAACTCTGCCATCATTAATAATATAAATATCTTGCGAAGTTTTATTAATAATTGGATTTGTATATGGTAATGATATATTATAATACTGCCCAGCGTGCATCAGTCCTCTGAAACCACTAGTAATTAAAACTCTTTGATTCATTGTTGGTAAAAATTGTTGTTTTTCATTTTTATCAACTGCTCCATATAATAAACGAAGATACATTTCATATAAAGGATTAATTAAATATTCATTCATTACAATACGACGATTTTGAATATCTGACATATTAATATCAGTATCATCAATATAATAATTAATTACTATTTTAATAATATCTTTTATGTTATCAATTCCAAAGAAATCATTAAACATTCCTTTAAAATAATCTAATATTATAAAATTATCAAAAAATTCATCAACTCTAAGATCATTTGCTTCAAAAAATTCAGACTCATGAAATCCTAAATTTTTATAAATATAAGCATCTCTTTCTTTATCAGTTTTAATAGTACATTGTTCAATTATACCATCATTAATTAATTTAGTATAATATTCTAAATCATCGTGAAATAGTGCTCTAATAAATGTTCCCATTTCAATAGATTTTCTTCTTAATAATACTTGACCTTCCTTAAAATTTAATGTTAAGTTAAAAGTTGGAATCAAATTTATAAAGTATTTATTACCTTTCTTTTCATTTTTTAAAACATCAATAGGAGATCTTTCTAAAAATAAAATAGGAACATATAATGAACCATTCATAACAAAATAATTTCCCATTATTAATTTAGGATATAGTAATTCTATTTTTTGCTCATGTTCATCTGCTACCATATGAATTTTTATTTTTTCATAATAAGATTCTTTTTCCATTAAATATGATGATGGAAAATCAATTAATTCGATATTTGCTTCAAAATTTGTAGGTAATACTTTTTTAATATTGTCCATCATATTTTGTAAAATAGGTTTAACCTTTACATGGTCAACTGCTCTATAATCTGGAACAACTTTCCAATCATCTGTTGATATAATTCTTTTTTTTGGTCTTAATAAATTCATAATAATCCTTATTTTTAATAATTTAGTAACTCAAACGTTGACGTTGTAAATTAAATTTTACATTAGATCTCCTTTTATAAATATTAAACTAAACTTTTGGTACATTTAGTTTGATTTGAAATTGAATAACATTATTAATATACTGATAGAATATATAACCATCTTTAGAATGTTCATATTTATAATCATTATTCATATTATCTTTGATAATTAATTTGTCATCATTATATATTGTTTTTGTTACTCTATCAGAAAATGTTGATATTGTTGTTCCATTTGGATATTTTACATATGATGAAGTAAGAAATATATCACCATCTTTGATATCATAAATATTTCTCGATATTAAATCACCTTGATTATTATATTCAAATATATTTCGATGAAATTCTTCACCTACTATACTATCAATACTTTTATAATAAGATTCTTTTACTTTTCTAAATTCTCCATTAATAAATAATTCCTCTCTGATAATTGATTTTCCATTATGAAAAACCTGAATAATTCTTTTATTATCATTTAAATATTTTATACTTTCAATTAAAACCATTTTACTATCAAATTCTTTATGTGTTTCAATAAGTTTATTATCTGAATTATAAACATATGAATACTTATTAGACTTAGAATCTTTAAATTTGATTAAGTTTTTGTGATCATCATAATCAGATGTTGATACAAATTGACCATTTTGTCTAATAGTTAATTTATAATCATCTCTTATATATTTAATTGTTTTTGGTCCTATTAATGGAATATTTTCATTAGGTAAATATTCTTTAACACTTTTTAGAATATTATAATTTTCATCATATGTTATGAATTCTTTATTTCTTCCTGCTGCATAATAAAAGAATTTTAAGTATTTATTTTTATCATCTTTTGATTTATCAAATAATTGAGTATAAATAGATTCTGTTTTTAATAAACCATTTTGATACTCTCTTAAAAGTCTACTATGTTTATCAAATTCAGCAAATACAATTTCAATTTCATTACCATAAATCTCTAATAGTACAATTACATCATCTTGATTATTATATATTTTAAAAGTCTTATTGGATTGAATGATACATCTCATATTTTTATCATATTTTGAGTATAAAAATTTATCAAATAAATAATCAAGATGCATACATATACCATTACCAATTTCGTTTTCAACTTGAACTAATTCAGCAATTAATACTTCACCAATATTAATATGAAACCAATTCAGAAAATCTTCATCTGCATCAACATGTTGTAATATTTTATTATTAACAACTTCAAGTTCAACAACTTCTTTATATATAAAATTTTTAATTTCTAAAGAAGCTTCTTCTCTTTGTGATAAATTCATTTTATTATTATATATGTACATTTGATATCCTTTTAATTTTATACACTATATCATCATTTTTGTAATATATAAAATATAAACCATCTTGAATATATTTATATACATTACCATCTTCTTCTAATACATTGCCATTTTCATCTTCAATTATTGGAAATATCGAATTATCTATATATTTATATTTTTTATTATTCATATAAAATAATATCAAAACACATGATACTTTGCCATTTATAATACGATGTAATGTTTTTGTAATCAATTTGCCATGTTCATCATATGTTTTTACACCTTTTGTTTCACCACCTGAACGATTAAATCGCTGATTTGATATTTCTCTATATTCATTGTTTATAAATTTATAAATAACTTTACAAAAAATACGCGAATCTTCTTTTATGTAATAAATTTTTGTATATCCTTCATCTTCTATAAAATCAACAACCTCTTGTATTATAAAATTATCATATGTCTTTTTAAATAAAATACCATTTTTATAAAAAGATCTTATATTTGCATCATCTTTTTGTACATACTCATACAATATCTCATCATCTTGTGTATACTCGATAATATTAATTATATTACCATTCAATGATACTTCTACTGTTTTAGTATCAACATTTTCACTATATGAAAATACATAATTAAATTCATTTAGATTTATATCAATTTTAGTTTTTAATAAAAGAACATTGTCTTCATCATATGTATATTTATAATATTCTCCAAATTCAAGAGCTTCTATTAAATTATTAGCCGTATCATATATATAATAATTTCTTTCATATTCAAAATATTCTCCTTCTGATATAATAGTATTATGATTAATATCATAACTATTTCCAGTAATTAAAAAAATTAAATTTGAAAGATAAGAATTAATATTATTGTTGATTATTGCTTTCTTTGATAATCTAACAACCTCTTCCATTGATACACTACCGATATGTTGTGAAAACCAATTTATAAATTTTTCATTATTTGAAATTTTCTCTATTAATTTAATATCAATAACTTTAAGTTTAACTACGTTACTTTTTACTCTTTCTATTATTTTATTGTATGACATTTAATTTTCTCCTGATTTAAGTAAGACATAAGTCTTACTTTATTTATTTAAATTAACTGCTCTTGAGATTGCAGTTTCTTTTAATATACAACTACCACATTTACCACATGGTTTACCATTTACCGGATAATAACACGACATAACATGATCAAGATTAAATTCATTATCAAGTGCATCAATAACCATATTAGTTTTTGTACGATTAATATATGGTGCTACTAAATTAAAGTATTTAGTATGCTGACCAGATACTTTAATAGATTGATTCATTGCATCTAGCCATGTCTCTGAATTATCTAAATATATCATACCCTCTGATAAATTTGCACCGATAATGATATCAGTTTCATATAAAGAATCTTTATATTTATTTTCACAATTAGCAACTGTTAGATTAACTAAAAATGTATTCCGTAGAGGAACATATGAAATAGCATCTCTGGTTTCATTTTTATTACCTATAATATTATCATCAATTAATCGATTTACTTCATTGGGATTAATCATATCTAAATATTCTTTAAATAATGTTTTAATATCTATAACTATTAATTCACCTACTTTACTATAGGTACTTTTTAATTCTTTTAGAAACTCTTGTGATGCTTTTATCTCAGACGCGGCAGCTGATGTGCCATAATCATAATAAATAAATTCAATGTCTGTTAAATCACTTGAATTATTTTTTAAATAAGATTGAATTGAACATGTTATATCTAATCCTCCTGACATTAGTACAACCGCTCTTCTTAGATATATTGAATTATAAAATAAAACTCGAGTTTCATTTGGTAATATATTATTAACTAATGCAATATCAACAGATTTATCAAGTAGTGTTACATTTGTACATATATCAAAATTACAACTTTTTGATAATTTATATTTATATAATCCTAATCCAGTATTAAAATAATCTTTTGATTTTGAAGTTACTTCAATAGCTGATATTTGTCCACCATAAGTCTGAACAATTTCACAAGCTTTTTCAAATGGAAAAATATAAAAAATATCAGTATCAACTGCTAATTTTATATTATAATCATTTTCAATTTTTTCTATATTTGCAATTGTACCATGGACCATTACAACTCTATTATTATCTGGTAGATATGGTTGATTTATAATACTTTTTGATTCCTCCATTTCCGGAATTTGTCTAGAAAATACACATAATTCTTTTTTTACTGAAGCGGGAAACATTCTCATTCCATCAGTAACTTCTAATATAAAATCAGATAATGTGTGATCAGATGATGTATCTAATAAATCAAATGTAAATCTTGAACTTAATTTATTTGCTAAAATAACGATTGATAATTCATCACCACCTTTTTCTAATGTATATTCAATTAATTCTTGTAAATCTTGAGTATTGATAAAACTTTCTGTTATTGTTGTATGTATAAATGCGCACATTTTATTTCCTTTTTATAAGTATATAAGTGAGCATTTCAGCTCACACATTTTAAAGCATTTTAACTATCTGCTCTACTTGCTCTATCTGCTTTCATTTCAGCACGTTTTACATTTTGTTTTAATAATGATTGTCTTAATACTTTCATATTAAAACTTCTGTAATATGTCTCCATATAGGAAGAATATTTTTTAGCTATAATTCCTTTAAATATCATTATTAAAATAACAATACCTATCAATTCATTTGGTAAATAATTAAAAATTATAATTATTATAAATATTGATTTTACTATAAAATATAAATAAATTTCTTTATTGTCATCAAATGCTAATAAAGACTTATTATATTCTTCTATATCATTTTTCATTTTAAGTAGTTTGATATCTGTTAAATCAATATCAGCAGCGTGTTCATCTATATAATATTGAGCATTTTTCATATAAGACCTTTTGTATTATAATGAATCATTTGATTCATTCTTTGGATAATAATCTAAATTATCATTCTTTGGATAATAATCTGAATTATCATTCTTTTTAATTTTTTGATATTCAATTTTTAATTTATGTATTGAAAATGATTCTAATATATAATCAACATATTCTTCATATATTAAAAATTTATATAATTGTAATATAATGATAATAAAAAATAATTCCCATGACATAAAATAAAGAAGAGCAATTATAATAGCTAATCCATATATTATTAATCGTGATGACAAATCAAGATTCTTTTCTCGAGCCTTAATTTCCTGTTTTAAAAGTTTTTTACTTACCATCTGTTAATGCTTTAATAATATCATCTTTTAAATATATAAAATATATACCAGCAAATATTGATAATATCATAGCTGTTATAAAACTAGGAATAAATAAACTAATGAATGCTACAACATTTGATAATATTAAATATCCGATATAAATAACAAGTGTTGCAAAAAATAATTTTGCCTGATTTGAGAGTTTGTTTAAATTGTTCATGTAAATCCTTAAGATTTTTGAGGTAACCTAAATAGCATTTCAGCTAGCACATTTAAAATCATTTATGATTTAAATCATAAATGATTTTTATAATATAAAATTTATTTTAGTGATAACAATTGATATAATCTTCATACATATGACTAAGTTCATGGTCAATTTTTGTAGTATATATCTGATTGATCGCTTTATTACTAAAGTTGTGAAATATTGCTAATTTTGGATCTAGTCTATCAATAACTCTTTTTAAAGCTAATTGATGATCTATATCTTTGTCTGAATATCTAATCATTGTATTATCTTCATCGTAATATAATATTGAAATTACTAGCTCAATATAAATAGATAGTATTCCATTTGGTAATACGATATTTTCTAGAAGAAAATCATACATCTCTTCAGGAGTATACATTTTTTCAAGATCTCTATTTCTATCAATCATTCCTACAATATTATTAAGCTGTTTAACACTATCATCATTAAATGGTAGTTCGTGTTGCTCAATTGTATATTGATTTTCAATATCATCTGATTTTTTAAATTCAACCATTTGATTAGAGTCATAGTACTTACTACTATGTATTAATTTTTCAAGATCTAGAACATCCTGTTCATCTTTGTAATTAATAATATTAGGTGATACAAAATCTAATTTTTTAATTAATTTCATCATGGTTGGATTTATATTTGTAATAAATGCACCTGAGAAGTGATGGGTTCTTAATACAGATTGAATTATTGATTCACTAATATATGAACCAATAGCTGCTCCCAATGATTTTGATTGAGGTTTCTTACTACCAAAACATTTTGTACATATATGATAATTGGATATTTTACAACGATGTGGAGATCTAAATACAAAAGATTTACCAATCTGAGATTTATCATTTACATCTATCTGCTCTCCACTTACAAAATATCTTGAATATAAAGATTCTAAATGTGTTTCGTCTTGAATTTTAATTAAAAGACCTTTTGTTGATCCACAATCATATGTATCTGATAATTTTAAAAATCCAGTAGCAAAGAAAAATTTACGTTGCAATTCTCCACCTTTTGGAATTGCTTCCTGTCTCTGTGCTAATGCTAATCTAGCACTATCTCCTGACATATAAAATTCATACTCTGTTAGTCCTTCCAATAAAGAATTTTTAATATTCTTTTTAAAAGCTCTACCATAAATATTAGTAGGAATACCATTATTTGATGCTGCTTTCAGTAACTGAACATTTTTAATTCTAGCTCCTGAATCAGAAACTGGAGCTAGAATTGAACCATTTTCTCTTACTTTAGGAACTACAAATTCCTTAAATAATATTTCATTTTGATGAAACGCTATATAAGGTTCTTCTATTAATGTTTTTTTATATTCTACAATTTCATCTGAGTGTATTGCAAAATCATCTAATGCAAATGTTGGATTACAATAATGAACTATTGTAGAACATTCTAATAAAAATTTATCAAAATTATGAATATATGAATAAAATTCACTATCATCAATTTCTTCTCTTATAAGTTTCATTAAATATTTTAATTTACTTTTCTTTAATAAATAACTACCATCATATATAATGCAATTTAAATTAATTGCTTTATTAATTATTGCTATATTATAAGGAATTGTAATATCCAAATCTTTAATATATATAGGAGTATTTGGAGCATTATTTAGTATAGAAATAGAAACCTTTAATCCATAGAGACTTTCAGCTTCTAATAATACATCACCTGTATATTCTTCATTACCTTTCAAAGATAACATATAAGAAGCATAAATACTTTCATGTTCAGGTGAAACTAATAATCCCCTATGATGTTCAAATTCAATTTGATTTTCTATATATGTAAAATTGAAATCTGCTCTACCTTGTTTAGAAGAAACTGCATATGTTGCAAGATTATCTCCATCGTAATCAAGATTAAAAAAAGCAGCAATTAATGAATTAACTGCAATAATTCTATCTTGTTTAATTCCAATATGACCATTTTCTGGAAATACTAATCCTAATGTAACTCCTGAAATATTATATCTCCATAATACAGGAGGTCTCTCTAACATCATTCTTAATTCTGGACCAACTTCTTCTAAAAATCTATCAAATAATTCATTTGAAATTGTTATTTCTCCACTAGGACTAACTTGATCATGTACTGTCTTGGCAAAATCAGTCATATTTGATTCATCTGAATTTTCATCATATACTTTATGAAGAAAATGTAAGAGCTCAGGTTGAAACATTTTTTTAATTGATTCTTCTGACATTCCAATTGAACCAGGAGATAGTATTGGTTCAGGTACAATAGTTGCTCTTTGAGAAGTTTCAACTGTTTTTCCAGCTAAAGATTCTCTTAATATTGATTCTTTTTTCTGAAAAGATTTTTCAGCATCTAGTGCATATAACTTATCAATAGATGCTTGATATTTGTAAATAGTTCTACCAAATCCTTCAGATTTAGATTTGAATGCTTTATCTAAAAAAGAATTATGTATGTTTTTCAATATCTCAGTATATGCTGCCGTTGCTGCATGAGCTTGATATTGTTTATTGATCTTAATTAATGGTCTAGAATCTGGAGGAGTTACTAAAATAAAATTACTAAAAATATATTTTGATATTCTTTCATCTACCATATGTTTTAATAAATTTTGTTTTAGTGTATCATGTTTTAACATTGATTTATATAAACTATGAAGCGTGTGAATATCATACACTTCTTTTAAGATTCTTTTTTCAGATGGTTTTAAATTAGAACCTTTAATTAATTTCTGTTGATTAAGTGAATAGAAATATGGCTTTTGTTTATTCACTTCATATTTCTTATCATCTAACAATGTTTTAATTGCATTTTGACCAAACATTGAAATTACCAATTGTCTAAAATTTGGCATAATAATATAAATATTGGCAGGTAAATCAATTCTACCAAATAAAGTTGATCTAGTTGATGTTGTATCACATAATACATCACATGTTGTACATCTTAATCCTTTATTCTCTCTTGAAAATAAAGCTCCACATGCACAGCTGAAATTCTTAAGAGGACCAAATATAGGTTCAGAATATAATCCATCATCTGTATATTTAAATTTTCCAGCCTTTAAAGGAGAATGGTTTGTAACAGCTCTTAATTTATGAGCATTTTCTACTAACTCAAAAGTTAATTCTATAGCCATTATAATTCTCCCTTTTTAGTAGAAAAACGATGCAACATCATTTTATATTCTTGGTTTACAAAATGATGGATATGCTTACATGCATTTGAAATACCATCAGGATTTGTAATTTTTGGAGGATCTAATCTAAAACGATTAGGATACAATAATGCTTGTTTAGTATATAAAATAGCAGCCCATCTAAATCTAAAATCTTCACATGTACAATATACAGCTGCTTTTGAATCTTTCTCCAATCTAGGAGTATCCAATTCAATTATTACATTATACGCCTTAGAAGTTCTCTTGTTAATAACAATACCTTTTATAATATGATTTGTCTCAGATGATTTTCTAGAAATAAAATCATCTCCTTCTTTTGGAAATCTTTCAATATCTGTTACTTTTATCATTTTATAGCCTTTAAAAAATTTTATCGAAGAATAAGAAAGACTTAGTATTCCTTCAAGCAATACACATTCAATACATTTAGTTATCACATGTGACTAACTACATCTACGAATATACATCCTATCTGGGACAAAAGTCCTCTTCTAATATATTTATTTCTATGTTAAGTTGTTTTATTTCTCAATTGATTCAACCGGTATATTATACATCTTATCAAGTTCATTGTCATATAATCTAATATATTCTTGTTGTAACATTTTTTCTAATTTAATCTCCTTTAATTTAATTTCCAATTCGAGTGATTTAATTATTAATACTTTCCTATTATCTTCCTGATATGTTGCTAATATAAAAAAAAGTAATAATGTTAATATTATAACATGAGCTTTATACTCTTTTGGAATGTTTTCTAACATTCTAATCCTTTTTATTAATTGTAGAATAATCATTTTCAGCTTTAATATTAAAACGATAATTATCGTTTTCTTGTAATATAATAGTTAATAAAAATGAAAAAAATATAATACATATTAAAATAACAATTCTTAATCTATCTTTTTTTCCTATATTCAACATTCTAATCCTTTTTGTTTGTTTAACATTTTATTTCCTTTTATTTTAATAGTAAATTTTTCTCTCCGCCCTTAATAAAATACAGGGTTGAAAATACTTCATATAAGCAAGATTGTAAATGAATTGATTTCATTGGAATTATATTCAACTGTTGATAATATTGTTGAAATATTTTCTTAACAGCTAAATTAATATCTTGATCTACAATTAATGTTTTGTATATATAATCATAATTAATACTAGGATCTGCATCCATGTAATCAAGCATTTGATTATAATAAACAGATAATGATGGATCTTTTTGAGGCATCAGACATATATTATATAAAACTTCTAAATCAACTAAACTGTTTATATATTGTATATAATATTTAATATAGCTAATTATAACATCTTCAACTCCTGTTGAAGATATCATAGTTGATAGATTGGATAATTTAAATTCCCCATTAATGCTACCATTTTGCATATTATTAAGAAGTTCTCTCATACCTTTTTCTACAAAGGTATTTACAATTTGCCATACTTCTTTTTCATCAAATTTAATTGATTCTTTATTAAGTATGTTTTTAATTCTTACAAACATTTTTTCTGGATTATATTTTGTAAGATTTAATTTAATATTAAATCGTTGTAATAAAGCAGAATCAATTGATTCTATTTTATTAGTAGTAACAATATATGCTACTCTAGGTGTATATTTTTCCATTAAACCATCTTTTAATGCCGTTTGAGCAGCTGATGATAATCTATCAAACTCCTCACATATAACAATACGTTGACGACTACTTCCTCCTTTTTCTTTTAACCATGAAATCAATTCATCTATTTTTGTAACTGATTTATTTAGCGTAAAATAATCATTTTTTTCTTTTACAATCGAATGTAAAAGAACTTTATTCGTTGTTGTTTTACCAGTTCCTCCTGGACCATAAGATATTATATTACCCTGAATATAACCATCTTTAATAAATTGTTTGATTTTGTCTTCATTCTGTTGACTATCAAATACTACATCTTCGACTACCTTTGGTCTATGTTTTTCAAACCAAGGTTTTTGCATCATTAATTCCATTTATAATTCCTTTTATTTTTATAATCATCTACAACATATCTAACTAGTTTATGTGGATCATCTTTAAGATGCTTGTGATATGTTGTAGAATATTCTGCTACTTTTGCTCTAATTCGCCAATGAACATCATCTTTAAACTGATCATGATAAAGTTCTGAATATTTTGCAACTACTAATCTAACTTGCCAACTAGAATTATCTTTAAATATATGATGATATAAATCACTATATTTGACAATCTTTAATGCAACATCTCCAGAGTTATAATTAATTAATAACTCATCATCTATGTCTAATTTACTCTCATCCAATTTAGCAATATATTTTTTTAATTCCACTTCTTTATACTTTTTAGAAATAGCTTCAAATGCTTCTTTGTAACTTCCTTTAAAGCATCCAATATAAAATAAATCTTCAATTCTAATAATGGTTCGATTAGAGCTACCAGCATTTTCAGCAAATCCTATATCCAATTCATTTTTAATTATCATTAGGTTTCCTTTTTATAATCAGCAACTGCTGATCTAACTAGTTTATGTGGGTCATCTTTAAGATGCTTGTGATATAAATCAGAATATTCAGCGACTATTAATCTGATTTGCCAGCATCTATCATATTTAAACTGATTATGATAACGATCAGATGCTTTAGCTACAGCTTCTCTGACATATTCATTTTTATCATCTTTAAACTGATCATGATAATAATTAGATGTTTTTACTATAGCCAATCGGACATCTGCATCGATGTCATCTTTTAATATATTATGATATATTAAAGATTCTTTAGCTATATATTCTCTAATTCTCCAATAATCATGATTTATTAATAATTCATCATCTCTATCTAATTTACTTTCGTCTAATTTATCAAGATATTTTTTTAATTCAGCACCTTGATATTTTTTAGAAATTGCTTTAAATGCTTCGTTGTAACTTCCTTCAAAGCATCCTATTATAAATAAATCTCTAACTCTAATAATAGTTCGATTATATTCTCCAGCCTTGTCAGCGAATCCGATATCTAATTTATTTTTAATTATCATTATATTTTCTTTTTATAATTAGCAACTGCTAATCTAACATCTTCATCATCATCATTTTTAAACTGATCATGATAACGATTCGAATATTTAGCTACTTCCAATTTAACCTGCCAATTAATATCATCTTTTAGTTGTTTATGATATTTATCAGATGATTTGGCCACTTCTATTCTAATTTGATAATTATCATCATCTTTAAATTGTTTATGATATTTATTAGATAATTTTGCTACTTCCATTCTAATCTGCCAATTATCATCATCTTTAAATTGTTTATGATAACGATCAGAAGCTTTTGCTACTACTAATCTAACTTTATAATGATCATCATCTTTAAATTGTTTATGATATTTATCGGATGATTTCGCAATTTTTAACCTAACTTGCCAATCACTATCATCTTTAAATTGCTTATGATAACTATTAGAGTATCTTGCAACACATAACCTAACTTTAGAATTAACATCATCTTTAAATTGTTTATGATAGCGATCTGATAATTTTGCCACCTCCAATCTAATTTGATAACTTTTATCATCTTTAAATTGATTATGATACTTATCTGAGTACTTCGCAACCATTACTCTAACTTTCCAGTTGATATCATCTTTAAATTCATTGTGATATTTATCTATAAGTTTAGCAGACATAGTTCTAATATAATCATAATGATGATTTATCAATAATTCATCATCTCTATCTAATTTACTTTCGTCTAATTTATCAAGATATTTTTTTAATTCAGCACCTTGATATTTTTTAGAAATTGCTTTAAATGCTTCGTTGTAACTTCCTTCAAAGCATCCTA
>Ga0256837_1001271_pt1 | contig 17770 bp, 13 predicted proteins | sample 4562384metaG_FD_185976 | JGI IMG/M metagenome (GOLD analysis project Ga0256837, IMG submission 185976) | Hydrothermal vent microbial communities from Guaymas Basin, Mexico - 4561-384 | ecosystem: Environmental > Aquatic > Marine > Hydrothermal vents | place: Mexico: Guaymas Basin | collected...
GTGAACTCTTAGAGATAGTTCTGCCACAGCAAAAAGTTGCTGCCATTGAGGTGGTGCGTGAGGGTGCGTGTTTTTACAGCTCTATAAAAGGAGATAATGACGACATTGATGTCACCAAGGGAGCTAAGATCTCCTGCCGACTTCTGCATGAGCCACCCAAAGATATAAAAGAGCAAACCCCATCTATCTTAGCGGTAAAAAATACAAAACTCTTCATCTTTGCAGGGGAGGGTGTGGGTGTAGTGACCAAAAAGGGGCTCAAAATCGCTCCAAATCATCCCGCCATCAACCCAACACCTCTTGCGATGATGCGTGAGAATGTAGCAGAGATTTTAGATGATGCTCCGCGTGAGCTTTATGCTCTGTTTTGTGTAGAAGATGGAGAGATAATAGCTCGAGATACAGCAAATGCAAAAGTAGGTGTGCTTGGGGGCATTAGCATCTTGGGAACAAGAGGTATTGTAAAACCGGTCTCTGCTTCAGCTTACATCGACTCCATAGAGACGGAGATAGATGTAGCCGCAGCCGAGTCGCAAGAGATAATAGTCTTTACTTTGGGAAATACGGCAGTTGATTTTGCAAAAGAGCACTATGATGAGGTGAGTATTGTAGAGATAGGAAACTTTGTCTATGATGCAATGGCACGGTTGAAAAAATATCGCTTTAAAAAACTGCTCTTTATTACGAGTGTAGCCAAGATGACAAAGGTGGCTCAAGGCTTTAAAAACACTCACAACAAGTACGGAACTATCGACTTTAACCAGGTGAAAAAGTGGCTGCGTGAGGAGCTTGGTGTAGAGCTTGCAGATGAGGAGTTTGTAACACTCAAAGGAGTGCTGCAAAGCCTGCCAAAAGAGTACCATCAAGCTTTTGTTGAACTGCTCACACAAAAAGCACTTACGCAGTTAGAGGTGTGGCTTAAAGAACTTGCTGTAGATCTAAGCTGTGTAGAGGTAGTGACACTGCCAAAGAAGATAAGAAAAAGGAGTCAAGGGTGTTGACAATTGTAGGAAACGGAATGGGGGCGTATGATTTTAAGAATGTTCCCTTGGATGTAGCGGCGTATGATGTTGTGGTGTGTGACAAGAACTTTGAAGAAGATGCTCCAAATATTAAAAAATTCTCCTTCCGTGAGGCAAAAGAGTATATTTTAGAGCATTACGAAGATGAAAATATCCTTTATGTGGTCACGGGGAGTCCGTTTTTCTTTAGTGCAGGGATGCTTCTGGCAAAGAAGATTCCATCACAGTTTGTTAAAGTTATAGATAACACATCAAGTCTGCGTTATATGCAGTCCAAGCTCTTTTTTGCCGATGCTGAGGTGGAAGCTCTCTCTTTGCATGGTAGAAGCACTCTTGATCTAAGCAAATTTTTAGCACAGAAGTACACTTTCATCCTTTGCGACAAAGACTCCATCGAGAGAGTAAAAGCACTTACACACTATCTTAACCCTCACGATATAAAAGTAACTATTGGGTACAAATTTGGCTATGAAGATGAGGTGATAGAGCAGATAAATATCTTTGACTACTCAACCCGAGCATTTGACCTCACGCAACCCTATGTACTACTAATAGAACGCTTGTTCACACCTAAAAGTGTGATGAGCAGTGATGATGAGTTTGCAACAGAGCGTGGGATGATTACCAAGCGCTACAAACGCCACCTCTCTCTGCAAAATCTGGAACTAGAACCTAACCAGCTTCTATGGGATGTGGGAGCGGGGAGTGGAAGCTGTTCTATAGAGGCCTATAAACGCTACAAAGTACGCACGATTTTGTTTGAAAAACAGCCACAACGTTGTGCATACATAGAACAAAACCTAAAAGCCCATTATGTCTGTGATACAAAACTCTACTGCGGAGATGCGAGTGAGTGGTACAAAAAAGAACCAAGCACACCTGAGCGTATCTTCATCGGTGGTGGAGGTGAAGTGGTCATCGCTGAACTGGCTTATCTCTACGAGAGACTTGCAGAGGGTGGCATAATGGTAGCTAACTTTGTAACGCTAACAAACCTAACACAGGCCATAACAGTTTTACAAGAAGCTGGCATTGTATTTGATATAAAGAGCATATCGCTCACAACTTATAAAATGAAACTTTTAATGCCTGAGCCTGAGCGGGTGATGCATCAGGTAATTATTAAGAAGGAGAGAGTGTGAAAAAGATAGTTTTGTTTTTAGGTTTTTTTGTTTTTTTTGCTCACGCAGCAAGTTTTGACTGCACAAAGGCAAGTACATCCATAGAGAAACATATTTGTAGGGATACAAATCTTTCTGTTTTAGATGAAGAATTAGCTAAAAGTTATAAAAAAGTCCTCTCATGGGCTAGACAAAATAAACTTTCAAAGTATGAGGGAAGTTCTATTTATCACTTTTTTAAACAAAAACAAAAAAAGTGGATAAAAGAGAGAAACAGAACGTGTAAGAGATACAAAGGCAAAGAGCAAAAAGAGTGTTTGATGAGCTTTTATACCTCTCGTATAGCAAAACTCAAAGAGTTTGATGATGGTGCTATGGTATATAGAAACTTTAGGAATATTTTATATCTCTATACACATCGTCCATACATCACCAAAAACTTTAAACCCTATTTGGATAAAGCATCATATAAAAAACTCTCAAAAGAGATTCTTGCATGGCAAAAGTCGTATGATGTATGTAAAGACAGATTTGGTGTTATAGATGATGAGTGTGCAAAAAAAGTTGCTAAAGAGAAAGAGGCTTACTATGCCAATCTTTTGGAGAAATATAAAAATCATCGTCATTTTCAAGTAGATGAAAAGTCCATAGAGATACAAAGAAGGGATGTCTCTTTTTTAGATGAAGAGAATCAAGATGAAGGTGAGTCAGAAGATATTTTTTGTAATGTATATAGGGTGTATGAGAAAAAAGAGATACGAAAACTTTTTAAAAATCCACCAGAATTTGAAGAGGTGGAGATTACACTGCCAAAAAATCCTAAAGCGTGTAGTATTGAATCAAGCAGACTTTATGATGTGGTAGAGGAGAGTATTAGCTATATAACAAAAAATATAGTGGTTATTAAAAGAGAACACTATGACTATAGCGGTGGATTACATGGTGATTTTGAGAGTATGTACTTTAATCTTGATAGAAATACAGGCAAAGAGATAACATGGAGTGATATTTTTGGAGAGAGAAAAAAGGTTCTGTTCTCTTTTATGGTTCAAGAGTTAAAAGATAGAATAGGGCTGAGTTATCTTGAAAAACTTAGTGATGATGAACTTTACTCTATGGCTACGTCATCAGGAAGAATGGAATTTACATCCGATGGGATACGTATCAGATTCGGTCTTTATGAGATCTCAGGTTATGCAGATGGAGAGCCGTCGTTTCTTATCTCTTTGGAACAACTTAAAGAAAATATGACAAAAGAGAAGTTCGCATACTATTTTTAGTAAAACGCTGGGCTTGACCTTTAAAGAATCACTCTTCATAAGTGATTCCAAGCAGTTCTTCTTCTATGCTTTGCATATGTTCACAGCTAAATGGATCGAGCCCTTCGCGTTTGAGATAATTATCTAAGAGAATCAACCCATCGATGAAACTTGAGAGGTCGTCGGTATTGTTAAAGTCATTGGGTTGAAACTTAGGAAGTTTTATATGCAAAAAGACTCAAGAAACACTTCAAAAGAAGTGCTCTAGAGGAGTTGTTCTAGTGTTGTATTTGCCAGCTTCTTTTTGATAATGTTTTCAATGATTTTTTGAAGCATACTCTCATCTTCACTGTGCATTGTCTTAGCAGAAGCTGCTATGGCACGTATGTCATACTGACTCGGATAGACTTCTGGTACCTGCTTGTCGAGATTTAAGAGTGTATATACTGCTATGATAGCAGAACGCACAGAGTATTCAACCGTAAAGACACAGTCATCTTTTATCTCTGCAAACTGTCCTAAAAATGCAAGGTTGACACTTCCCTCAGGTACAACTTGGGGACGGTCTCCCTCTTTTCTTGGCATAAACTGGCTGGTGATATAGGGCATCATAACAGGGATGACTTTTACTTCATCGATGTAGCTTTGCATATTTTCCTCTTTAACACCAAGGTGATAGAGTAACTCTTTAAAAAGCTCCTCTCCACTACATTCGCTCATTGCTTTTTGAATAAAGTCTCCTTTTTTATCAGGAAAGAGTGCATACGCCCAAGCTACAGTGACATCTGCTGGCTGATTTTTAAACTGTGGTTGACGATTGAGCGTTACACTCATAAGCCAGTTGGAATCTTTGATGGTGATGATGCCTCCCGTGGCAGTGCGGTGTGGTAAGAATTGACGCTCTGCAAAATGCTCCATTAGCTTTTTGAACTTCTCTCCTTTGGCAGTAATGGTAAAAGATTCCCATTTTGTTTTATCGATGTCACTGCAAAAGACTTCCGGTCGTCCAAATGATGGGTCTTTTTGTGCTATTTTTTTCCAAAGATTCCAGACAGGTGCTTCTCCACGGTTTAAAACAGGCGGCATCTGCATATCTCCCAAAGATGAGTTTTCTGTCATAGAACCGTTTGTAAAGAAGATGAGATCATTTGCATCTGTTTTGATGATTTCATCTTTATTCTCTTTTTTAAGGTGTATTGCCTGAACAAGCTTTTTATCTCCTGTTATGTCGATATCCAAGTCTGTAACTGTTGTATTAAAGACAAAGTTTACTCCTTGGCTCTCAAGATGTTTTTTAAGAGGTAAAACAAGTGAGTCGTATTGGTTATACTTGGTAAATACCAGGCCTCTCATGGTACTCATACCCGGCATAAGGTGGATAAAACGGTGCATATAGCGTTTCATCTCTACAACTGAGTGCCATGTCTCAAATGCAAACATACTGCGCCAATAGAGCCACATATCTGTCTGGAAAAAAGATGCATCGAAGTACTCTTCAACACTCATCGTACCAAGATCTTTCTCTTTTGTTAAAAAAAGCTTGAGAATCTCTTTGATGTTGTTGTCATGCAGACCAAGGGTTGTTTTTCGATGTTTTTCACCTTTGTTATAGATAACACGAACATTTGAGTAGTTAGGGTCAATATCATTGAGCTCTTTAAACTCATCAAGTACACTTCTTCCCTCTTCTTCAAGGGAAGGAACATCGCCATAGAGATCCCAAAGACACTCATAATGCTCCTCCATCTCTCTGCCTCCTCTTGCAACAAAGCCATCTTCAGGATTGCCCGCGCCATCTAAGGCACCACCACTGAGGCTATCTTTTTCAAATATGGTGATCTGATTGCCTTGCATATGACCATCTTTGATAAGGTAGTGAGCAGCTGCAAGTGACGCGATGCCTGAGCCGATAAGGTAGGCTTTCTTTTGTTCGATGTTTTCAGGTTTTTTTGTGTGAATTCTTTGATACGTTCCCATGATCTGTTTCCTTTTGTTAATCTCTCTTAGAGCTATTATAACGCATAGATACTGTTTTTGTATAAATTAAACTATAATGTCAAAGATATTTGAGGAGTGGTCATTGGTCAGATTTATTTCAGCAGGTCCGGGTGATCCCGAACTTATAACAGTAAAAGGTATGAGAGCCTTGCAAGAGGCAGAAGTGGTGCTTTATACGGGGAGTTTAATTCCTAAAGAGGTACTTTCATGGTGCAAAGAGGAGTGCTTGATAGCAAACTCGGCGGATATGAGCTATGAGGATATTTTTGCATTTATAAAAGAGCATCATCATAAAAAGTTTGTACGTCTGCACACTGGAGATGCTTCACTTTACTCTACAGTAGCCAAACAGGTGGAGTTTTTAGAATCAGAGAGCATAGAGTATGAGGTAGTGCCCGGTGTAACAGCTGCTTTTGCAGCGGCGGCTTCACTTGGGGTGGAGTACACCATTCCCGGAGTCTCACAAACACTTATCATCTCACGTGTTGAGGGGCGAACGCCTAACCCTGAGAAGTTAGAGCAATTGCTCTCTAACAAACACTCCTCGTTTGCTTTTTATCTCTCCATACGCCTGATAAAGAAGCTGCGTGAGACAGCTTATGAGCTGGGCTATGTAAAGGGTACTCCATGTTGGGTGGTTGAACGTGCCTCATGGAGTGATGAGAAGATATATAAAGGGAGTATTGAAAATATTGAGGATAAGGTGGCACATATCAAAGGGGTGGCACTTATTTTATTTGGAGATTTTTTAAATCAAAAGGCAACGCAAGAGTCTCATTTGTATGCGAAAAAATATAAAGAAGAGGGCGAGCGAAAGTCTAAGGCTCTTTGAGAAAAAAGCCTCTCCAAGCTTTACTAAACCTAACAGAGAGGCCTAACCACCCTCTCTTTAGGCGACTCTTACAAACTTCAAGTTATAATCCTCTCAAAAAAGAAACATTATTATGAAAATAGCAATAGCCACAATCAACAACCCATCACTAGAAGCCGCAAAAAGGCTCCTTCCCTACTTGCGTGAGCATGAATGTCATGTTTTTAACAAAGCTCAAGAAGGCAAAGAGGATGGAGCATCATTTCACATCTTTGCAAAAGTCGATGATATTATGCCAACAGCGTGGGCTGAGTTTGATGCTATCATCTTTTTAATGGCTACAGGTGCTGTTATTCGCAAGATTGCGCCCCATTTAAAAGATAAGGCAACCGATCCTGCTGTACTTATTATGACGCTTGATTTGAAGCGTGTTATTCCTCTGCTTTCTGGGCACTTAGGCGGAGCAAATGAGTTGGCTAACGAACTAACTAACAAGATAGATGGGTGTGTGAACTTTGTTACAACGGCAAGTGACCAGATAAAGGTACTTGCTTTTGATATGTTTGCAAAAAAGTATGGCTATGCTATCTCAAACCTCAAATCACTTGCAGAAGTTTCTAATGCCATTATCAACAAAAAACAGGTGCAGGTTATCACTTACCCACCGATAGTTGAGCAGTTAAAGGCATTTGAGGGCTATAAAGAGGAGAACTTTGTTTTTGTTCTGCCAGATGAACTTGAGAAGTTTCGCACAGATATTCCATCTGTCTATATCACACCACAAAAGATTCCAAACAACGCCTTACAGATTCACCCGCAAGAGGTAGTGCTTGGGCTTGGCATGAACCGTAACACTCCCAAAGAAGATATTGCCAATGCTGTGAAGCGTTTTTGTTTTGAGCATGGTTTAAAGGAGAGTCAAATCACAAAACTTGCCTCATTTGAAGCAAAAAGTGATGAAGTGGGACTGCTGGAGTATGCAAAAGAGAAAAATCTTCCTTTGGAGTTTTTTAATGAAGATGATATCAATGCGCTCACGCAGGATTTTAGCCCAAGCCAGGCGACGAAATTCTTTAATATAAAAGGGGTGGCAGAACCGGCAAGTCTGTTAGCAAGCAAGAACAAAACTCTCTTTTTATCAAAGAGAATCTATACTGCTGTAACCGTAGCAGCCTCTTTTTAGAGACTCCTCAAGGAGTCTTTGATACTCTTTTTGCTCATCATAGGAGAGCTTCTCTGCTTTGCGGAACTTTTTATGGTACTTCTCAAGTGATTTTTTGAGCTTCTCATCGAGTAGCTGCTCTTTTAGTGCCCCGTCATGCAGCGAGAGTATGTCTCGTTTTGCATGAGAACGTTGCATCAGTTTTGTAGTGTAGAGAAGCGCTCTGCTTAGCAGTATGTAGGGGAAGTTTCTGTTTTTCATCGGTCCCATCTGTAAGTAACGTTGTCCGAGCTTTTGACCGAGAATCTTTACCTCTGAGAGCTCATCAAAACCAAAGTATGCTCCCGTAGCACCTACTACTCCGCCAATGAGTGCTCCTAAAAAAGCAGTATGCCCCGCAAAGATCATATCAACCCCTGCACCGGTTATCGCTCCGCTTGTGGTTGCACTAAAGAGGAGCTCTTTTTTTGTCAGACCAAAGATAGATGCCGCCTCCTCAGAAAAGAGATCAATTTCTTCAAAAGGCAGAAGAAAACTCTCTTTTTGGAGATGCTGGTAGTTCCAGACCGCCTCTATCTTTTTGTAGCTTGCTGTCTCCATATCTCGAAGTCTTTGTTTATACTTTTGCTCCAGAGCACTTTTGTCTGCTTCTGTGACATCTTCTTTGTGAAGTGTTGTTTTTTCAATATGTGTGACACTCTCTTGAATAAGCTCGCTTATGAGCAGGGCACTCTTTTGTATCATCTGCTCATGGTATTGTTTAAAAAGAACAATGGACTCTTTTACAGACTCTGTCCACTCTTCGTTGAGATGTGCCATACTCTCCAAGATATGAAGTTGCTCTTTAAAGCTGGACTGCATAGGGTTGTAGGTGCGTATGAGTTTGAAGTAGTATCCAAGGGCACGCTTCCACTCATCTGAGTAGTCATCATTTTCTATGTGGTTGATAAGTGCCATTGAGGGTTGGTTACACCAGCGAAGTATCTCCATCTCTGCTTCATACTCACTTGAGTAGGGCTTGGATGCATCTACAACATAGATAATGCCGGCACCATCTAAAATAGGCTCAAGCAGCTCTATTTCATCATGAAATTTTGGATCATCTCTGTGCTCATCGACAAAAGCACGGACAACTTCGTGTTTTTTGTCGGCACTTACTTCATGCTGCTCTAACCATGCCAAGACTCTGCGTGCGCGCTGAAAACCGGGTGTATCAAAGAGCTCATAGACGACTTTGCCATCCACTTGCAGTGGATAGCTTCTTTTGTAGTGGGTCGTTCCGGGAATATTTGAGATGGCTACGGTATCATCAAGTGCCAAAGAGGCGACAATAGAGCTTTTGCCTTTGTTTGGGTGTCCTACGACACAAAAGCTTGGATGTTTCATATAAGCACCTCTACATTGCTATAGTTTTGTTGCTTGAGCTTCTCTTGCCAGATAGAGATATCTTTCTGTTTTACCTGGAAGTTCTCTTTTGCGTAGCCAAGCGGGTAGAGCGTTACACTGCTTGCGTGAGTGCTGAGCTCTTCAAGAAAGTCTATAAAATCCATCGTCGGTACTTCCCAAGCCTTGAAGACCATCGCCACATTTCCAGCAGATTTGGCAATGATTTTTGTATCTTCTTCAAGGCTGTTTTTCCCTGCTACACCTAAGTACTCTTTGGCCTTTATCTCCAAAACTTCGGCAATGAGAGGTAGTTCATCTGCTGCAAAGGTATAACCAAGCAGTGCACTGTAAGTGATATGCTTCTCTTTTTTCCTGCTCTTTGTGATGCCATCTTCAACTTGCAGTGGTATCTCTAGCTCTTTTGCTCTTGTGGAGATGATAGGCTGGTTCATATCTTCTAAAAGTGCTTTTGCCTGTGGCATCTGAAGCATACTCTTTTGGAGCTTTTTTTTCAGCCAAATCGTAGCAAAAATGTAGAGAAACAGGCGCAGTATAATGGCGTAAAAGAGTGTTTCCATCGCCAAAAACTGCCACCAACTCCCAAGTGTAGCAGCATGGCTGAGCATCTCTTTACTTATCTCCCCGCCCAGACGGAAGTAGTGGCTTTGCTCTATAAGTTCAAGTGAAGGAACAGCTGAGGGTAAGAGCGTGCTCCAAGGCAGTGCAATGGCTGCTAAAAATGTATGGAACTGTTCAGCTGATATGTCAAGTGTTGTACTCCATGCAAAGGCAATATCTTGTGTTGTAATGCTAAAGAGGAGTGAAGCCAGCATACCAAGTGCAAAGAGTAGCGCACTGCTTTGCATCTTCTGTATAAATATCCAGCGTATCACATCTTTATCGAGCAAGGCTTCATCGATGCTCTTTTTTGAGAACTTGGCGAAGAGTTTTTGTAAGATATAGGTAAATGAGATATGAAGAAAAAAGTCCCGCTTCATCATTGCCAAAAGTGAAAAGAGCATAGTAAGCAGAGGAGTGATAAAACTCAAAAACAAAAAGTAGATGACATTGACAGGTTCTGAGCCGTTGTAGTGTAAAACGACACTTGCAGCAAGAAAGCCAAAAACAAATGCAAGCAAAGAGATAATACCAAAGCCTGTTTTGTAGATATGAAGGTAGCGTGAGGCTATTCCCCTGTCTGTGAGCTTTTCTCGATGTTTTTGCAGCCATAAGAACAACTGTTCATAAGCTCTTTTTTGCTCTATTTTTTCTTTAAGAGCAAAGTTTCTTCTCTCCTCTTTGGTGGAGTTGTCCTCTTTGAGAAGTTCATAAAGTTCCAGATAACTTTGAAGTAAATTCATACGCTTTTGTCTTTGCTTTTTGTTTATTATACTATAAACTTTTTATTAGCTTCTATATTTCAGTAAGCTTGCAACTCTATTTTAAACCTTAACAAAGAGAGGCTATAATACAGAAAAACTTTAAAGGAAAGTGATGTCCAAACTAACTCTTGTCTCAACGGGAGCAGGCGGAAGCCGCTATCTCACGCAAGAAGCAATAGATGCAATCCGTGAGGCCGACTTGATTGTAGCTTATACAAAGTATGCAAAAGATCTTCCAGAACTAGTAGCTGACAAAGAGGTCTTTACGACACCGATGACAAAAGAGATAGAGCGTGTGCAGTATGCCATAGATGCCGCAAAAGCGGGTAAAACAGTAGCCCTGCTCTCAAATGGTGATGCCAATGTCTATGCGATGGGAAGTTTGGTTGTTGAGCTTATTGACACACTGGATCTGTGGGATGAGATTGACTACTCAGCACTGCCGGGAATAAGCTCTGTTTTAGCGCTTGCCGCTGAGGTGGGTGCACCGCTGAGCCAAGATTTTTGTTTGATTTCCCTTTCCGATAGACTCACAGATGGCGCACTTATCCAAAAGCGCATCCACAATGCACTCGATAGTGATATGATTATCGCTGTTTATAATCCAAAGAGTAGAAGTCGCCTAGAACCTTATGAAGGGATGCTCCAGCAACTCAAAGAACTGGATGAGGAGCGTATCGTTGTTGTGGCACGAGATTTGGGACGTGAAAATCAGATGATAAAAATTATAAAATCTTCAGAGCTTATAGAAGCGGGAGTGGAAAATGAAGATGTCAATATGTCCACAACCCTGCTTATAGGTAACTCCACAACAAAGCTCACCAAAAATGGCAGAGTTTTAACACCTCGTGGCTATTTAAACAAGTATGACTTAAGCGGAGCACAAAAGGGTGAGTGGAAGAAGATTCATTAGACAAAAGGGTTGTTTTTAGATAGCAATATTGGTTGCGGTTTTCCTATGTAGTAACCCTGCATCATAGAGACTTTTCCATCAAGATATTCAAAGGTCTCTTTGTTATGAACATACTCGGCAATCGTTTCTATCTCCATGCTTTTTGCAAAGGAGAGTATGGCTTCAAGCAGTTTTTGCATTTTTGTATCATGTGCGATATCTTTAATGATGGAGGCATCAATTTTTATAAAATCGATATTAAGTTTTGCAATCTGTGCAAAGTTTGAATAACCACTTCCAAAATCATCAAGTGCAAACTTGATACCGCATTTTTTGAAATAGTTTATAAAGTTGTTGATAAGTTCAAACTCACTCAGTGCCTCTGTTTCAAGAATCTCAATGGTAAGACGCTTGCTTGTTTCTGGATATTTGGCAATAAGTGTCTCTAAAAAGAGTTTGACCCCTTTGTCTTTGATATCTGTTGTTGTGAGGTTTATGCTGAAATTACACTCATTGTCTTTAAATGTCTCAAAAGATTTATAAAGTATCGTTTTTGTAAACTCGGTATAAAATGGTGCCTCAAGCAGTGCTGAGAGAAAATCTTTTGGTTCTAAAATTTGCTTTTTATACTCTACACGCATCAAAACTTCGTACTTAATGACCCTGTTGAAGTTACCACATCCATAGATTGGCTGATAATATGGAATGATAGTATCAGAGATCATCACTTCTTTTAATTTTTGAACCATCGTAAGTTCATGTCGATATTTCTCAACAAGTGTTTGGATTTCATCTGTATTGATAAGATCTTTTTTGTGGCTGTTAACAAGAGCTAGTTCACACGCTTCAAGTGAGAGCTTTTTAAAACTGTCATAAGCTCCATAGAAGTAGATATGATAATCAACATCAGCGATTTTCATAGAGATTGCTCTATTTAGTTGCTTGAAAATAGCTTCTGCCTCTGCTTCACTATGAGTTAGGATTGCAAACTCATCTCCATAGATACGGTAATTTTTTACAGACTCTTGAAGCTTGAGAAATGCAGCCACTTTTTTAAGAAGCAAGTCTCCTGTTTCGTAGCCATGCAAAAGATTTATTTTTGAAAATCCTTTGATATTGATGATAAGAATAACAAGATTGTTCAGTGTTTTTACATCTTTTAGCAGCTGAAAGCGGTTTGGCAGCAATGTTGTAGGATCAACATAGATAGAGAGTAAAATATCTTCAACAAACATACTGCCAAGAAGTGTGACCATCTTTAAAAAGAGTGCAATCATCTCAATATATATGAGAACGAAGTAGAAATACTCCTCGCGATTGTAAAACTCGAGTGCCAGTGAAGCAGAGTGATAGAGCTCTTTGTTTGTTGTAAGAAAGTTGTTTTTGACATCCTCATCATCAAAATAGATACCGGCTTTTTGGTTGATGTACTCTATAAAAGGTTCAATCTTTTGTGTGATATCAGGCAGAGTGGTTTGATGAAGTATGTGCGATAGAAGTTCTTCAAGCCAGATAAGCATCTCATCAATGATACCAAGATCTTTGCGTGTTATGAGATTTGGATTGTTGTGAATACCTAGCTTGAGCAGTTTTACTTCTTGAGGGAGACGTTTTTTTAAGTAACCTTTGGCAAGGATATGTTCATTTTTTTGCAGAGTTCTTTTTTCATCTAGTGTGAGTTCATAAGAGAGTTTGTCAAGAAGGATGGCTAATTGAGAAAATGTGATTGCGTTATTATAAACTTCAGCACCCATCTCTTCAAGTAGAACATCTTGTGTTGTACTTTGAGAGATAGCTGCAAGCAGCTCTTCTAGAAAATCTTCATGTCCCATATCCATCCATTCAAAATCTTTTCGTTTCATTTTTAGAGTATAACACAATTCCACTATTTTGAAAAACTTTAGAGACTTTTTCGTTTGGCAAAGTTTATAAAAAGAGTCATATACTTTTTGACCTTTGCTATTTTTGAAGGAGTAATTTTAGCATCTTTGAGGTACATGTTTTCAAAGGTGTAAAAGTCACCTTCTCCCAAGATTTCCGTATTCATTCCTATCTTTGGACGCATCAAAATCTCTGTTGTCTTTACTTCAGAGCGAGGATTTATCGGCTTGATAAGCAGCTCCTCATCACCAAGGCAGAGTGCTTTTTGCACCTCTGCTGAAGCGGCAGAAAAAGAGGTAACCCCCGGAATGACTTCACAACTCTTATGGATATGTGCAGCTTTTTCTTTGATGATGTCTAACAGATAGTAGATACTTGAGTAGATTCCGGCATCGCCTATGGTTACAAAGGCAACGCACTTGTGTTTTTGGAGCGTATCTAAGATGATGTCTGCTTCATGTTCCCAGTCATCATGATTGAAGCGCATAGGAGAATAAACTGCAACAAGTTCTCTCTCAATGCCTAAGAGCTTGAGTGCATCAGAGACTATTTTATGGCTGATAGATTTGCTAAAGCTGTTGTCAGGACTCTTTGTAGGAACACAGATGGCATCACACTTGCGGAATGCTTCGAGTGCTTTATATGTTAGAAGTTCGGCATCTCCAGGACCAAGGGAGACCATATAGAGTTTTTGATTCATAACTGTCTTTTTTGCGAATTATAACCAAAAAAAGAAGTGTTTATTTAAATGGCGGTTTTTTGTGTTAAACTATCTATAATAATTATCTTTTTGGGACATGATCTATGGAGAAACAGGCGCTCCTTTCGCTTATAAAGCATACAAAACAGTTTAAACTTCTGCTCGTTGAAGATGATGATCTTATGCGTGAGACTACACTGGATTTTTTACGCAGTTTTTTTGATGATATCATCGTTGCTGTCGATGGAGATGATGCCTGGGATAAGTTTCAAAAAAGTGATTTTGACTTTATCATAACAGATATCAATCTCCCAAATATGGATGGACTAAAACTCATCTCAAAAATGCGTGAAGTCAATGAAGATCTTCCTATTGTCATACTCTCAGCACATACAGAATCAAAGTACTTTATTGAGAGTATTCGTTACAGTGTAGATGGCTACCTGTTAAAACCTTTTGATATAGAACATTTTTTATATGTCCTGTCTAAAATTGTCAAACGTACAGAAAATGCACGACAAGTACAAGAGTACCAAAATCATCTCAAAGAGATGGTTGCGCAAAAGACGCGTGAGCTTGAACACCGTTGTATGCATGAGTACTATACGGACTTGCCAAATGCCATCATGCTCAATGAAGATCTGCGTACTCAAGAGTATGCATATATGTTACTGCTGGATATTTCAAACTTTACAGCTATCAACAAAGAGTATGGGAAAGATTTTGCAAGCAGTGTTATTCAAGAGAGTTCACGCGCTTTACGTAAAAATCTACATCAAAATGCAAAGCTTTATAAAACAGAATCAGACAGATTTGTGATTTTATTGGCAGATGCAGAGCTAAAAGATGTTTACTCCTTTTGTGAGCAGTTGGTTGCGTTTTTTGATGGGCATAGCTTAGAGATAGATGAGTGTGAGATAAAGATAAGTTTTAATATTGGTGTTGATAAAGTACGTAAAGATTTTTCACAGACACTCATAAACTGTGAGTATGCACTCGAACGTTCCAAAGTACTTGGCAGTCGCCACTTTGAAGTGTATCATGAGAGTACGGAACACTTTAAAGAAGAGCGTGAAGCACTGCGCTGGCTTAAAATTACACGTGAACTGATACTAAATGAAGAGATTGTGCCTTTCTTTCAGCCAATAGCAAATGTAGCAAATGGCAAGGTAGAGCATTATGAGGTGTTGGCTCGAGGTGTTTATGAAGACAAAGTTGTCTCTCCTGAGTGGTTTATGAGTGCCTCTGAAAAGCTTGGACTCTCAACTGTAGTGACACGAATAATGCTTAACAAGGCATTTGAAATTTTTTCAAAAAGAGATGAAACCTTTTCCATAAACCTCAGTACAAGAGATATTTTAGAAGACTATCTTGAGCCCTTTTTAGAACAGAAAATTCAAAAGTATAAGATTGATCCTTCTCGGATTACTTTTGAGATACTGGAGAGTATAACCATTGAGAACAACTCTTCAAAAATCACGAAAAAGATAAACAGACTCAAAGCTGCCGGCTATAAAATCGCAGTCGATGACTTTGGTGTACAAAACTCAAACTTCTCCCGTCTTTTGGAGATGGAGTTCGATATGATAAAGATAGATGGAGTTTTCATAAAAGATATTGTCAAAAGTAAGAAGAAGCATGATATTACAAAAGCTATAGTAAATCTTGCAAAAACACTGCATATAAAAACGGTAGCTGAGTATGTTGAAAATGAGGCCATTTACAATATGATTAAGGAGTGTGGGATAGATTATGCGCAAGGATACTACATTGGAAAAGCAAAAGCGGAGTTGTTGTAGATGAAACTCTCTCACCTTAAACAGATAACAGAGTACTTAAAACAGTTCAAAAAGATTACAGCAGCGCATCGCGTGAGCGACACTATCGTTAAAGTTGTTTTTGACAAAGATGATGCACTTTATTTTAATATGCAGCGTTCAAACTCCTCGATATTTAAATGCAAAGAGTACCCGCGTTCTAAAGTCTATAATGCGCCCTTTGACATCATCTTGGCAAAGCGATTTAACCGTAGTAATATTTTGGACGTTGAGCTGCTAAACGGTGATAAGATCATTCGTTTTAAAACATCGCTTACATCAGCCTATAAAGAGCAGGTAACATATCTTCAGTTTGAATTTACCGGTAAATATACTAATGTCATCATCTTGGATGAGAACAATGTAGTCCTTGAAGCACTGCGCCATGTTGATCTTTTCTCTTCATTTCGTGAAGTACGGGTAGGACAGAAGCTTTTAGATGTTCCACCGGCTCCATTTCAGGCAAAAGAGTATCCGCTTGATGATGTAGAGAAGTTTTTATACGATGTCTATGAAAAAGAGCAGCTACAAAAACTCAGCTCCCTTAAAAAGCAAAAGATAGCTCTTTTGGAAAAGAAGCTGAAAAAACTTCAAAGGCTCTATGAGAGACTTGACTCGCAAGAGAGCCTGGAGGCTGAGGCAAAGCAGTATGAGCATTATGGTAATCTGGTACTCTCAAATGTACACAACATAAAACCCTATGCAAAAGAGCTGGTGCTTGATGACTATGACGGCTCAAAAGTAGAGATAAAGCTGGATAGAGCCTATGCATCACCGTTTCAAATCAGTGAGATGTTCTTTGCAAAGAGTAAAAAGGCAAAACAAAAAGCAAAACATCTTCACATCGAAGAGGAGTCACTCCGCTCTAAGATAGAACATATTAAACTCTTTATAAACACAGTAAAAGAGGCAAAAGATGTTGCCAAGATAGAACTGCTCTTTCCAAAACAGCAGCAGAGCAAAAAGATAAAAACCGATGACTCCATAGAGACCTTTTGGATTGAGGGGTATAAAGTACAACTTGGGAAAAATGAGAGAGGTAATGTCAGGCTGCTTGAGAGTGCCAGAGCAAAAGATATCTGGCTGCACTTAAAAGAGAGACCATCATGCCATGTTATCATCAAAACAGACAAGCAAAACCTGCCTGAGCACATCATAAAAGCAGCAGCGAGACTCTGTGTAGATTTTACAACTACTTCAAAAGATAGATATTTGGTCGATTATACTCCACGACGTGAGGTAAAGATTCAAAATGGAGCTAATGTTTTGTATAACAAATACAAAACCATAGAGGTAGATACACGAGAATAAAAAGGAGCTTGTATGTCCGTAGGTGCAATAGGAAACGCAGTACTTGTTAATCAAATGACACCTGCAGTTACTTCTGTACCCGGTGGGCAATACACACGTTTTGAACTCCAAAACATTGCTGCACAAGCCGCAGTCAATGAGAAGCAAAAAGAGGTTGAAGAGGTTCGCCCTGCTGAAGAGAACCAAGCCATTGACCCTGATCGTGAACATCAGCGTCAAGAGGCAGATGAAGAGCTTTATCGCAGTAAAAAAAGACGCGTAAAAAAAGAGTCAGAGAGTGAAGAAAACATCAGCCCTTCATCAGAACATACTCTTGATATTCGTGTCTAAATAGGCAAGCTTAAACTCACATAGGTTATAATAAGCCAATTAAATGTGAGGAATTTTTATGGCACTGTTTTCGGATAAAGAGAGAGTTGTTACAGGCATAGTACTTTTAGCTGCTGTTTTGCTTGTAGGGCTTATTGATAATTTTTTTGTGATGTGGCTCTTTTTGGGTGTGGTTTATCTACTGGCATTTAAAGAGGCCGTAAAACTTTTTGGTGTTGAGAGAGACAATCTTTTACCGTATGCTGTAGGTATCTGGCTGTTAGCTGCACTCTACCCTTATGGTGATGACTTGTTCGTGCTTGCAGGTGTTGCCTATGCTTCAGCAGTTGCTTACAACAAGAACCTGCCATGGAGAGACTTTTTTCCTTTTATCTACCCAACTGCTGGAATGCTTTTTATCTTGACAATGTATGAAGAGTATGGCGTGATGGCACTGCTGTGGCTCTTGGCTGTTGTAGCACTGACAGACATAGGTGCTTATGCAGTTGGCAAAAGCATCGGAAAAACACCTTTTTGCGAGACAAGTCCGAACAAAACGATGGAAGGTGTTGCCGGTGGTATAGCAGTGGCTACACTTGGCGGGATGTTCTTTGGTCTCTCTATCGTTGATCTTAGTGTTGCCTTTTTTATCTCTTTCTTTGTCTCTGTTGCGTCTGTTTTTGGAGACCTTTTTGAGTCATCGCTCAAGCGTGCAGCAG
>Ga0256837_1001274_pt1 | contig 17747 bp, 19 predicted proteins | sample 4562384metaG_FD_185976 | JGI IMG/M metagenome (GOLD analysis project Ga0256837, IMG submission 185976) | Hydrothermal vent microbial communities from Guaymas Basin, Mexico - 4561-384 | ecosystem: Environmental > Aquatic > Marine > Hydrothermal vents | place: Mexico: Guaymas Basin | collected...
ACAGTAGTATCGATAGTAATTATATTAATAACCTTTGTCAAATAATCTATATTCATAAGAAATTCTTAATTATTTAATCTAGTAAATTATACTATTAAAATCTTAAAATAATTGAACTAAAATAGTATCTTACTAGCAACAGCCATAACAGCACTTTCAGAACGAAGAATCATTGGGGTGTCTAGTCTAAATACATCGCTAGACTTTAAAAACTCTTTCTCTTTTTGTGAGAATCCACCCTCACAACCTATTAAAACTGTTTGAATATTTTCACTATTATCTAAGACCTTATCACAAAAATCAAAAACCTTTGTTTGTGGAAAATAATTTATAAAACTCTCTATATTTTTATAGTTATCAAACTCTATATAAGTACTTCTTCCACACTGTTGCATTGAAGATTCTAAGATTCTATCAAATCTTTTAAAATCTAATTTAAAGTTTTTTTGAGTTCTATCGCAATTTATAAAAGAGATTCTTTCAACCCCTATCTCACTCAAAGATGGTAAAATTTTTTCTATCGACTTAGAATCTATAATACACCAAGCGATATGAAGAGATTTTTTAGCTTTTACCTCAGATAAAGATTGTGAATTTTTTTTTAGTGATAAACTTCTATTATCTACAAATTCTATCTCATAAGTGTATAGGATTTTCATATCCTTTTTAGAGCGAAAACTTATTATATCACCAGTGCTATGTCTTCTAACCTTGACTAGATACTTAAATGTTTCACCCTTTAAAACAAGGTTCTCATCTGGAATCTCATCTAGTAAAATATAGACCATCAGCTATATCCACATCCAGATAGATACACTAATAGTTAAAAAAGTCTCAATAGCAAGTATTTTTATAGCATATTTTTTAAAACCCTCTAAGGCACCCTCAACTTTTGGATTTAACCATTTTAAAGTTTTAGCCCTTTTTACCTCAAGTACAATAATAGCTATGGCAAAAATAATCATAGCAATATTTTCAATGCTAAAATCTAAATGTTTTGCAGCCATCATCACAACACCTGTAAAAATAATAGTTCCAATGGCAATAGAACCAATTGGAGTAAAAAGACTCATTTGTCTTTTATATTTTTGAACATCGACTGCTTTATTTAGCATCCATATATTTAACAAAATTACACCTAAAATCCCAAGAACACCATAGTAATGTGTTACAATACTCATATTATACATTTCATTCATAGTGAAATTTTACAACAACAATCAAAAAAAAGAGGTTAATATGTCTGTAAATGTTGAAGAAGCATTAGAATTAATTTACAAAAACTGCAATAAAAAATCTATTAAAATTTTACCAATTGAACAATCCTTAGGTTTTGTTCTGGCTCAAGATGTAATTGCATCATATAATCTACCACCATATGACAACTCTGCCATGGATGGTTATGCTGTTATGATAGCTGATGGTGATAGTTGTGTTAATATTACCACTACTATATTTGCAGGTGATAATTCAGATGCTGAGTTACATCATGGTGAAGCTATTAAAATAATGACAGGTGCAAAAATCCCACTAGGAACTCAATGTATAGTTCCTGTTGAGGATACTACTGAGTGTGAAGATGGTGTTATCCTTCCCCATAATCTGGTGATGGCTAAACATATTAGACTTTGTGGAGAAGATATTAAAAGTGGAATTAAAATTCTTAGTGATGGAGAGAGATTAAATGCTCACCAAATTACACTTTTAGCCTCTCAAGGGATTAGCCATATCAAAGTTTATAAAAAACCTAGAATCTCTATTTTTGGTTCTGGGAATGAGCTAAAAATGCACTTTGAAAATGTTGAATCACACCAACTATACAATACAAATACACCAACATTTTTTTCTCGTGCTAAAGAGCTTGGTTGTGAAGTAGATTTTATAGGTACGGCAAAAGATACTATTGAAGGCTTAAAAGAGTATATAAAAAGTGCTTTAGATAGTAGCGATATGATTATAACTTCTGGTGGAGTAAGTGTTGGAGATGCCGATTTTACAAAAGAGGCTTTTGGGGCATTTGGGTATGATATATTTTTCGATAAAATTGAGATAAAACCAGGTAAACCAACAACAGTTGGAAAAATTGCTGAAACAACTATTCTAAATTTACCAGGAAATCCACTAGCAGCATCACTTAACTTTGAACTTTTTGGGCAAAGTATCATCCTAGCTATGAGTGGGGAAAAAGCAAAATATATAAAACCTATAAAAGCAAAAATAAAAGATGATTATAAATTAAGAGCTGGAAGAAGAAACTTAGTTCCAGGTATTTTTGATGGTGAATTTTTCACACCTTGTGATAAGTTTGCACCTGGAATGGTATCACCATTAGGGGGTTCTAACTCTTATATTATGATTAGTGAAAAATGTGAAATTTTAGAGAGTAATACTATCGTAAATGTAATATCTACAAAATTTATGTTTACAAGTGAAAAATTATCTGATTTGGTTAGTGGAAAATAAATGATTATTTGAAGTACCCTTCTCCAGATACCTGCGGCACATAATCGATTAAGGTGTGCTGCTGTATTCCTACCCTGACACATTATCTCAATCAACCATTGCACAGGTCTAAAGAAGAGCAATGAAATTATAGCTTAGTAAACTTAAATTATAAAAAAACATATAAAAAAGATGAAAATTGATATATATTGTAACTGCATTAAAACCAGAAGCTCAAGCTTTTGTCGATAAATTTAAACTCAAAAAAAGTAAACTTAGTAATTTTACTATTTTTAGCAACGATACTTTAAAAGTAATTATTAGTGGTCTTGGTGTTTATAACTCAATGATTGCAACTCAAACTTTTATAAACTATTTTGATATTACAGATGATGATATTTATATAAATATTGGTATTTGTGGAGCAAATAAAGATTACAATATCTCTGAGTTAATTGAGATAAGTGAGGTTAAGTATAAGAAACAGATTTATACTCTTAACTCTAGGCAAACAAAAACTATTATATGTTTAGATGAAGAGGTAAATGATGACAAATATGAGATAGTAGATATGGAATCTTTTGGTTTTTTAGATGCTGTTCTCCACTCAACAGCTATTAAAAACAGATATATATTTAAAATAGTTTCTGATCATTTTGAACCAGAAACTGTTACAAAAGATAAAACTAAAAAATTAGTTTTTGATAAAATTGAGAAGATATTTAAAAGGATAGATTTATGAAAACAGCAGTAGTTACTGGGGCTAGTAATGGGATAGGGAAAGAGATTTGTAAAAGAGTTTTATATCTTGGTTATAAAGTTATTGGAATTAGTAGAACTGTTGAAGATTCTGACTTCAATCATAAAGACTTTATCCCTATTCAAGCTGATTTATCTAGTGAAAAATCAACAATGATAATTTGTGAACTACTGAAAAAAGAGAATATTTCTATACTTATAAACTGTGCTGGATTTGGTAAATTTGAACCTCATGAAGAGTTAAGCACTAAAACAATTATAGATATGACATTTTTAAATCTTACTACACCAATGTTACTCACTAATGCAACACTAAGAGATTTGAAAAAAAATAGTGGCTATCTTATAAATATTAATTCGATAGAGGCAATAAAAACAAGTAAATTTGCTGGTGTTTATAGTGCTACAAAATCAGGTTTAAAAGCTTTTAGTGATTCTCTTTTTGAGGAAACAAGAAAAAGTGAACTTAGCGTTACAAACATCAATCCAGATATGACACAAACAGGTTTTTATGATGAACTTAGATTTGGAACAAGTGCAAAAGAGGATGAAAAACTATTAAGCTCTGATATTGCTAATGCTGTTGAACATATACTTACAATGAGAAAAGGTGCAGTTGTAACAGACTACACCATTAGAAGTTTAAAATTTGGGATTACTAAAAAAAGATTATGATTTTAAATCTAATCTTTTTGAGACTTTATGCTCTGTTGACTTTAAATAGTTTATATTTTTTTTAATTTGAAGCATAGAACTTGATGTTTCATTTTTTAGTCCTAAAACTAATTCTGTTGCTTCTTTAAGTAAAAAAATGGCAGACTCAATATCCTCTTTTTTTTCAAGTTGTGGAATATTATCCATTAACTTGCTTAGTTTATCTACATCTTTCTCAACAATAGCTATTTTGAGATTAGTTAACCACATTCGTTGTTTCTCTCCAAGCCTCTAAAAGACCTTTAAAAACACTACTAACCTCATCAATTTTTTCTATCTCATCATAAGTAACAGCTCTTGAAATAGATTGAATCTGATAATTATATAAACCATCTAGATATATTGCAATATCTCCACCTTTTTCTGAATCTAAAACTGAAATAAGTTCAGTTATGATAGCAGTAGAACGGTTAGCCCAATAAAACTTTTTCTCTATATCAGCATCTTTAATTGCTTTTTTTGCTTGAGCATTAAAACGGAGAACACCCTCGTACAACATCTCAATAAGCTTTGCTGGAGATTCTATCCCCACATCATTTTGTGCATATATACTATGAGCAGAGTTACCATACATTTTAAATCCTTCTTTGTTATCTTTATCTATCTCTTTCATGATAAATCGACCCCTATTACAATTTCTTTAGTATTTACTCTAATTTTATTAATCTCTTGCTGCCAATTCAGCATTTATCATATCAGAGAACATACTTGATGCAGTATTAAACTGACTAATTATCATATCATATGCAGCAAATTTCTTTGCCATTGTTGCATAACTAACATCCAACCTCTCCACTGCTCTTTCTCTTTGTCCAGTTAATTGAGTCATTCTATTAGTCATAGATTCTTTAAATGTATCTAGCACAGAACCATATTTACTATACTTAGCAACCTCTGTTTCCATCTCACTAAATACACCTTTTAACTCAACTGTACTTCCATCATCTTTTGTAAAAGTTCCACCAGTTAAAAATGATTTTACAGAATCTGGATCTTTATTTAATGCATCATTTAACTTTTTAGAGTTTACAGAAAGCCTACCATCATCACCAACATCTATACCATAGTCTTGAACTCTACCCTGACCCTCTCCAACTGTTGACAACATATTAATTAAAGATGATCGCATACCCTTAATAGTACTTTCACTTGAAAATGCACCTCTAACCGATTCATCTTGAGATGATTTTGTATCCTTATTTAACTGATAAAGAGCAGAGTTGTACTTATCCACAAAATTTGTAATTCTATCCTCTATATGCTCTCTGTCTTGTTGAACTATAACATCTGATGTACCAACATCTTTAAGAGTTATTGTCACTCCAGTAAGTAAATCATCTATCTTATTACTAGTTCTTTCAATATCAACACCATTAAACTTAAAATTAGCATTTACAGCAGTTTGAACATTAGTGATACCATCGGTCGTATCAGTATCAGCTACCAACATCTCTTTTAAGTTTTCACCCTCTCCTGCTACATCTGTAATAGAGATCTCCTGACCCGTTCCTGTTTCAGCAGCACTTAAAAGAAGTCTAAAATCACCACTTGAAACTTGAACGATTGTAGTAGATACACTGTTACCAGCTTCCTTATCTATCATAAACTTTAGCTCTTCTAATGATGTTGAAGCAGTATAATCAAATGTAAACTTATCCTCACCAATAGCTAGTTCCATTTTTCCATCACCATCAGCTATTTTATCTGTTCTAGAGCCAAATGAACCACTTTGCACTATCTCTTTTGTAGCCAAATTTGTAATATCTAATTCAAATTTTTGTATATCACTATTATCTACTGCTGTTACTTCAACTACGGATTCATCACTTACACCTGTATTTCTAGATTCAAAAACACCATATTCACCTAAGCTTTTTAAACTCTGATAAACATTATCCATATAAGCATCCAAAACATCAAATGCAGCCTTTTTAGCATCTTCAACATTTATTCTGGCATTCACAGGTGCCACAAATTTAGCTTCATCTGCAGCTCGTAACTGATCCAATACATCTTGAGTTAATATACTTGAACCAGCCCCTAAAGAAGAGATTCCCATCACAAATCCTTTTGTTAATAATCTTTCATTATTAGTAATATATCTTATACCATTATATCGGTAAATATCATTTTTTCTTAACTTCTAAAGCAAGATAAATGATATAATATTTTTATTAATATGTATTTATAGATTATTAGGAAAGAGATGGAGATATTAAAACTTATAGGAAGAGATAAAGAGTTATTTATCTCTGATATTTTAAATAATGAACATAAATTAAAAAGCATTGTATCGGACTCTAGATTTCTAGTGATAGGTGGTGCTGGTTCAATAGGTCAAGCTGTAACAAAAGAGATATTCAAAAGAAACCCGAAAAAACTACATATTGTAGATATTAGTGAAAATAATATGGTTGAGTTGGTTCGTGATATTAGAAGTAGTTTTGGTTATATTGATGGTGATTTTCAAACCTTTGCTTTAGATATTGGAAGTGTTGAGTATGATGCTTTTATAAAGAGTGATGGTGAGTATGATTATGTTTTAAATCTTTCTGCTCTAAAACATGTAAGAAGTGAAAAAGACCCATTTACTCTGATGAGAATGTGTGATGTAAATATTTTTAACACCGATAAAACTCTGCAACAATCTATCGATAATGGTGTAAAAAAATATTTCTGTGTTTCAACAGACAAAGCAGCAAACCCTGCCAATATGATGGGTGCAAGTAAGAGAATTATGGAGATGTTTGTAAACCGTAAATCTAAATATATAAAAGTCTCAATGGCTAGATTTGCTAATGTTGCTTTTTCTGATGGTTCACTTTTACATGGTTTCAATCAACGGATAGAGAAAAAACAACCGATAGTCGCACCAAATGATATTAAACGATATTTTGTAACACCTCAAGAAAGTGGTGAGCTTTGTTTGATGAGTTGTATTTTTGGAGAAAATAGAGATATTTTTTTTCCAAAACTTAATGAGAATCTTCATCTAATCTCTTTTTCTGACATTGCTACTAAATATCTTAAAGAGAAAGGGTATGAACCTTATCTATGCAAGGATGAAAATGAGGCTAGAGAGTTAGTACAAACTTTACCTGCACAAGGAAAGTACCCTTGTTTATTTACACCTAGTGACACAACTGGTGAAAAAGATTTTGAAGAGTTTTTTACAGATGCTGAGATTCTTGATATGAATCGTTTTGAGAATCTTGGTATTATAAAAAATAGTATAAATTACAATGAGGATTTACTTAATGAATTTGAAAATAGTTTAAACTCATATAAAAAAATAATCTCTTGGAATAAAGATGATATTTTAAAACTATTTTTTAAGATGATTCCAGACTTTGGACATAAAGATACTGGTAAATATTTAGATGGGAAGATGTAAAAATGTATAAAAAAACAATAAATTTCATACAAGAACTTTATCAAACCAAAGAGTTTATCCCTCTTCATGAGCCACGATTTATTGGTAATGAAAAGAAATATATAAATGATACTATCGATTCCACCTTTGTTTCAAGTGTTGGAAAATATGTAAATCAATTTGAAGAGATGATAGTAGAATTTACAGGTGCTAAATTTGCAGTAGCAGTTTCAAATGGAACTTCTGCTTTACATATTGGGTTAAAGCTTGTTGATGTTAATGAAAATTGTGAGGTGATAACTCAACCACTTACTTTTATAGCAACAGCTAACGCTATTAGTTACTGTAATGCTAAACCTATTTTTATAGATGTAGATAGAGATACATTAGGACTTTCTCCTTTAGCACTAGAAAAATTTTTAAAAGAAAACACATTTATAAATGATAAAAATGAGTGTATAAATCAAACTACAAATAAAATTATAAAAGCTTGTGTACCGATGCACACCTTTGGTCACCCTTGTAGAATTGATGAGATAGTATCTATTTGTGATAAATATAATATCGCAGTAGTTGAGGATTCAGCAGAATCATTAGGTTCATACTACAAAAATAAACACACAGGCACTTTTGGTAAGATTGGAATCTTCTCATTTAATGGAAATAAAATCATTACAACTGGTGGTGGAGGGATGATTGTTACAGATAACGAAGAGTTAGCAAAAAAAGCCAAACATATCACAACCACTGCAAAAGTACCCGACCCTTACGAATATATCCACGATGAGATAGGCTATAACTATCGCCTTACAAATCTAAATGCAGCATTAGGTGTTGCTCAGATGGAAAACTTAGAACTATTTATACAAAAACAAAGAGATTTAGCAAAAATATATAGTGAGTATTTTAAAAATAGTGATATTCAATTTATCAAAGAGCCTAAAAATACCACTTCAAACTATTGGTTAAATACCGTAGTTTTAAAAGATAGAGAAGAGAGGGATAAGTTTTTAGAATACACAAATAGTAATGGAGTAATGACCCGTGCTATTTGGAGACTTATGAATAAATTAGAGATGTTCAAAGATTCTCAATGTGGCGATTTAACAAATTCACTTTGGCTTGAGGATAGAGTTGTAAATATCTCTAGTAGTGTGCGAGTATAAATGAAAAATATTTTACTTATAGGTGGTGGTGGTCATTGTAAATCTGTTATAGATGTGATAGAGCAAGAGGCTAAATTTAATATCGTTGGAATCGTTGATAAAAAAGAGCTTATTGGTTCAAATGTATTGGATTATAAAATTATTGGCTGTGATGATGATTTAGAAAAACTATTTAAAACTTACAAATATGCCCTAGTTACAGTTGGGCAAATTAAATCAAATGATTTAAGAGTTAAACTTTTTAAAACTTTAAAAAGTATAGGTTTTAAACTTCCTAGAATCATCTCCCCATTAGCCTATATCTCAAAACACTCTTTTATTGATGAGGGTACAATTATTATGCATCAAGCATTAGTAAATGCAGATTCAAAAATTGGTAAAAATTGTATTATAAATTCAAAAGCATTAGTAGAACATGATGCAATAATTGAAAATAATTGTCATATAAGTACAGGTGCAATAATAAATGGTGGGGTATTAGTGAAAGAGAATAGTTTTTATGGAAGTAATGCAACATCAAAAGAGTATATTCAGATTAATGGTTTTATAAAAGCTGGAAGTTTAGTAAAATGAATAAAGTATTTATAATTGCAGAAGCTGGTGTGAATCATAATGGCTCTGTAAAATTAGCTAAAGAGCTTATTGATGTAGCAGTAGAATCTGGTGCAGATGCTGTAAAGTTTCAGACATTTAAAGCTGAAACATTGGTTTCTAAAGATGCACAAAAAGCTGATTATCAAAAAAAGACTACATCAAAAGAAGAATCACAATTTGAGATGTTAAAAAAACTAGAATTAGATTTAGAAACTCATAAAGAGCTGATTTTTTATTGTAAAGCCAAAAATATAATCTTTCTTTCAACCCCTTTTGATAATGAATCGATTTATATGTTAAATAATTTAGGTTTAGAGATATTTAAGATTCCAAGTGGAGAGATAACAAACCTACCATACCTAAGAGAGATAGGGAAGTTAGATAAAAAAGTGATACTCTCAACAGGGATGGCAGATATAGGTGAGATAGAGGATGCCCTAGATATTTTACTAAAAGCTGGAACAAAAAAAGAGAATATTACGATTCTTCATGCTAACACAATGTACCCAACACCGATGGAAGATGTAAACTTAAAAGCGATGGTGACTATCGGAAATAGTTTTGATGTAGCTTATGGATATAGCGATCATACTTTAGGGATAGAGGTGGATATATCAGCAGTAGCCTTAGGTGCTAGTGTGATTGAAAAACATTTTACACTAGATAAAACTATGGATGGACCAGACCATAAGGCAAGTCTTGAACCAAATGAATTAAAAGCTATGGTAAAAGCTATACGAAATATAGAGTTAGCCTTAGGCTCATCTATTAAAAAACCAAGTAAGAGTGAAAAACCAAATATAAAAATAGCTAGAAAATCGATAGTAGCAAATTGTAGTATAAAAAAAGGGGAACTTTTAACTGAAGAGAATCTGACTGTAAAAAGACCAGCAAATGGGATAAGCCCGATGAGATGGGATGAGGTTATAGGAACTTATGCTAAAAAAAATTATAATGAAGATGAATTAATTTAAAAGGATAAAGATTATGGAAATTACAAAATTTGAGACATTAGAAAATAAGTTAGTAGAGGTTAAAGGTACATTAGTTTTAGTAGATAAGGATGTAGCAGAATTATTTAAAATTGAAACAAAAAGAATTAATGAAGCTGTAAAAAATAATGAGGATAAATTTCCAAATGAAACTTATGTTCTTGAGTTAGATAAAGATGAAAAAAAGTATGTAGTCGAAAATTTCGACCACCTCTCAAAACTAAAATATTCACCACATAATCCAAAGGTATTTACAGAAAAAGGGTTGTATATGTTAGCTACAATTTTAAAAAGTGATGTAGCTACACAAGCAACACTTCAAATTGTAGAAACTTTCGCAAAAGTAAAAGAGTTATCTCGTAATATAAATAACATTATGAAAACAACAGATGAAACGATTCAAAAAGATTTAGCACAAAAATCAAATCAAATTTTAGAAGAGATTATAGATATAAGTGATGATATTTTAGATGATGGTGAAGATGGAGAGGTTATAGAAACACAAACAAAGTTTGAGTTTAATCTTGGGTTTGCTAAAGTTAGTAAAAGTATAAAGAAGATAAAAAAATGAAACGAAAAATATGTGTAGTAACTGGAACTCGTGCTGAATATGGTCTTTTATTTTGGTTAATGAAAGAGATTGAATCTGATAAAGATTTAGAACTTCAGGTGATAGTTACTGGGATGCACTTATCTCCTGAATTTGGTTTAACATATAAAGAGATAGAAAAAGATTTTAAAATAGATAAAAAAATAGAGATGCTTTTATCATCCGATACTTCAGTAGGAATCTCAAAATCTATGGGACTGGCTCAAATCTCTTTTGCTGAGGCTTATGAAGAGTTAAAACCTGATATACTTGTTGTTTTAGGTGATAGATATGAGATATTTTCATCTGTTAGTTCAGCTATGATTGCGAAGATTCCTATTGCTCATATTCATGGTGGAGAGACAACGGAGGGGGCATTTGATGAATCTATCAGACACTCTATCACAAAAATGTCACACCTTCATTTTTGTGCTACGGATAAGTATAGAGATAGAATCGTTCAACTAGGAGAACATCCCTCAAGAGTTTTTAATGTTGGTGGGATGGGTATTGAAAATATAAAAAGATTAAAGCTTTTAACAAAAGATGAGTTTGAAAAATCGATAGATTTTAAATTAAATAAAAAAAATATTTTAGTTACATTTCATCCTGTTACGCTAGAAGATTCTACTGCTAAAGAGCATTTTCAAGAGTTACTAAATGCAATAGATAAACTAACAGATACCAATATAATATTCACAAAAGCAAATAGTGATACAGATGGTAGAGTTATTAATAAAATGATAGATAAGTATGTAGAAAAAAACTCTCATAAAGCTATCAGCTTCACATCATTAGGACAACTTAGATATTTAAGTGCATTGCAGTATGTAGATGCTGTGCTTGGAAATAGTTCTAGTGGTCTTCTTGAAGCACCATCATTTAAAATAGCTACTATTAACATAGGTGATAGACAAAAAGGTAGAATCTTAAGCGATAGTGTTATTAACTGTTTACCTCAAGAAAAGTCTATACAAGAGATATTCAAAAAACTTTATAGTAATGAGTTTAAACAGATACTAAAAGATACTAAAAACATATATGGTGATGGATGTGCAAGTGATAAAATCATAGAAATTATTAAAAATGCCGATTTGTCTAATATACTAAAAAAAGTATTTTACGATTTAAGGTAAATAAGATGAAATCTATTAAAAAAATAAAACTAAAAACTAACTCAACTATAAAAGAGGCTTTACAGATTATAAATACTGGTGCTGTTAAGTTTGGGGTTGTTGTTGATAAAGAGGATAAACTTCTTGGTACATTAACTGATGGTGATATTAGAAGAGCCTTTTTAGATGGAAAAACGATAAACGATAGCATAGAAAATATCTACTTTAAAAATCCAACTATTGTAACTATAAATAATACAAAAGATGAGATTATAAATATATGTACATCAAAAAAATTATATCAGATTCCAGTAGTAGATGATAATGGTAAAATTATTGGTATCCATTTTTTAGATGAACTTCTAAAACCAAACATACATACTAATAAAGTGATTCTTATGGTTGGTGGATTAGGAACTAGACTTAGACCATTAACTGATAATATCCCAAAACCTATGTTACCTGTTGGTGGAAAGCCAATTTTACAAACAATTGTTGAGAAATTTGCTTCGTATGGATTTATAAATATAATTATGTGCATAGGTTATAAATCTGAAATTATTCAAAACTTTTTTGGTAATGGTAGTAAATTTGGTGTAAATATAGAATATATTTTAGAAAATAAAAGGATGGGAACAGCAGGGGCTTTAAGTCTTCTAAATGATAGACAAAAACCACAAGAACCTTTCTTTGTTATGAATGGTGATCTACTTACAAATGTAAATTTTGAAAACTTACTAAAATTTCATTTAGAAAATAACTCTATGGCTACTATGTGTGTAAGAGAATACGACTTCCAAGTCCCTTACGGTGTTGTAAATATAAAAAATAATCATATTTCCCATATTGAGGAGAAACCTGTACATAAATTTTTTGTTAGTGCTGGAATCTATATGCTGAATCATAAAACTATCAATATGATTCCATCAAATCAATTTTATGATATGCCAACACTTTTTGAAAAATTTATAGAAGATAAAGAGAATACTTTATCATTTTTATTAAAAGAATATTGGTTAGATATAGGTAGAATAGAAGAGTATGAAAAAGCAAATAGTGAATACCATAAAGTCTTTTAGTTGAAAGTTTTAATTATCGGATATGGCTCTATTGGTAAAAGGCATGAGGGTGTTTTATCACAATTTAAAAATATTAAAACTATCGATATTGTTACAAAACAAAACCTAGATAATAAAAATACTTTTTTATCATTAAAAAAAGTTACTAATTTAAACTCATATGACTATTTTATAATCTCATCCCCAACAAATAAACATTTTAAACAATTAAAATATATAGAATCAAAAGTATCTAACAAAATTATTTTTTGTGAAAAACCACTTTTTAAAACAGACAAAAAATTAAAAATTAAAAATAATAGTGTTTATATAGGTTATGTTTTAAGATTCCATCCACTACTTTTAAAATTAAAAAAAATCTTAAACAATGAAAAAATCTTATCTGCAAATACAAGTTGTGGACAATATCTACCAACTTGGAGACCAGATAGTGATTATAAAAAATCTTATAGTGCTAGTAAAGAACAGGGTGGTGGAGTATTACTAGACTTAAGTCACGAGATAGATTATATAGAGTGGCTATTTGGTGGAATGAAAGAGATAAAAAGTTATCAAAGAAAAATATCTGATTTAGAGATAGATTCTGATGATTATCTCTCTCTAATTGCTATTACAAAAAAAGATATTTTTATAAATTTGAACATTGACTATATAAGTAAAATTACACATAGAACTATAAAAATAGATACAATAGAAAATAGTTATACACTAGATTTTATTAAAAATACTCTATTACAAAAAAATAAAAATGGCGTTGAGAAAAAATATAATCTTCCAAATTTAGAAAGAAACTATATGTTTAAATCTATGCACAAAGATATTTTAAATAAAAAGAAAAATATTTGTACATTTAGAGAAGCTAAGAATGTTATGAAAACAATTTCAACTATACAGGAGCAAAATAATGGATAATATTTTATGTACAATCTGTGCTAGAGGTGGTTCAAAAGGTGTTAAAAATAAAAATATCAAAGCTATAAATGGTAAACCTTTAATAGCTTATACGATAGAACAAGCCAAACAAAGTAAACTGTTTGAACATATTGTAGTAAGTACAGATTCTGATGAGATAGCCAACATCGCAAAAGAGTATGGAGCAGAGGTATTTTTCAAAAGAGATTCTAAGATGGCAAGTGATGAAGCTGGAAAACTTGATGTTATAAAAGATGCTTTTTGTAAAAGTGAAGAGTATTATAATAAAGAATTTGATTATCTAATAGACTTAGATGCAACAGCACCATTAAGAATCATTGATGATATAGTAGACTCATTTAATCAATTTAAATTAAATAATAATGAGAATCTAATTACAGCAATGCCAAGTAGAAGAAGTCCATATTTTAATTTAGTAGAAGTTGATGCTAATGGGAAAGTATCTTTATCTAAAACTTTAGATACAACAATTATAAGACGACAAGATACACCAAAAAGTTATGATATGAATGCTTCTATATATATCTGGAAAAGGGAAACTATCTTAAATAAAAAATCACTTTTTCTAAATAGTACAGGTTTATATATTATGCCTGAAGAGAGATCAATAGATATTGATACAGAGTTAGATTATAAGTTTGTAGAGTTTATGATGAGGGAAAAAGATGCTAAAAGATAAGGTGATTGTGATAACTGGTGGAGCAGGTTTAATTGGACAAGAGTTTATAAAAGCAGTAGTTGAGCAAAACGGTATAGCTATTATTGCCGACATAAATGAGAATCTTGGTAATAGTGCCAAAGATAAATTATCAAAAGAGTTAAAAACTACAAATATAGAGTTTATAAAGCTGGATATAACATCTAAAGATTCTCTACAAAATTGTATAGATACTCTTCATCATAGATATAAAAAAATTGATGCACTTGTTAATAATGCTTACCCTAGAAATAAAAATTATGGAAAACATTTTTTTGATGTAGAGTATGAAGATTTTACTGAGAATTTAGGTCTAAATCTAGGTGGTTATTTTATCACCTCACAACAATTTTCTAAATATTTTCAAAAACAAGGTTATGGAAATATAGTCAATGTATCCTCTATATATGGAGTAGTTGCTCCAAAATTTGAGATATATAAAGATACCTCTATGACTGTACCAGTTGAGTATGTAGCTATAAAATCAGGGCTTATTCACTTAACTAAATATATGGCAAAATATTTTAAAGGGATGAATATTAAAGTAAATACTTTAAGCCCTGGTGGGATTTTTGACAATCAAGCAGAGATTTTTTTAGATTCTTATAAAAATAAATGCCTTAACAAAGGTATGCTCGATAAAAGTGATTTAAAAGGAAGTTTAATCTACTTACTCAGCGATATGAGTAAGTATCTAAATGGACAAAATATTGTTGTTGATGATGGATTCAGTATTTAAAATTATTTAGATTCTTTCATTAAATCTAAATCTTCTTTTACTTCATCTATCTCTTTATCTAGTAACTTTTGTAGGTTCTCTTTTTTTGGTTCTATAATTTCAAAGATAGCATCTAGTGCTATCACAATACGAGAAGCCCACTCATGATGAAAAAGTATCATTTTCCAATTTTTATGGATTCTATCTTTTTTTGTTGTCTCAATCTGTAAGCTTTCATAAGCAATATTATACTCTAGATGCACTAAAAGAGGTGAGATTAAAGATTCGTAAAACTGCTTAAATTCTTTTTTATAATACATATCTCGAATAACAGCTAATTTATCAACTGCTCCTCTTGTCTTTTTCTCTTTTATATGTTTGTGAATCTGTTTTATATCATACTTCTTATGTCTATTAATTATTTTTGTTAATAGCTTAAGTATTTTTTTTGCCTCATTTCGCATATCATAACCCAATTTAAGAGCAGAATCTAATTTCTCATTTACCTGCTTTAGATTCTTGACATATTCAAAATGGATAGGTTTATCCAAATCTATCTTATCTTTTTTAGATGTTTTATCTACATATTTATCTAATGCCTCTTTAAATGGTATCTCTTGAGTTCCAGCTATTCTAGCTCCACCCTCAGTTGAATTAATAGTTATAAATTTATTATTTTTATTTTTATTATTTTGAGCTACAGTATTTTCATATCCAGTTAAAAACATTCTCCAAACTTTAGTAGTATTTATTTCACCCTCACCACCATAAGCTGTAACAGTACCATCAATTTTATTATCTTTAATCTCTTCAGTTCCAAATATATGATTTTTTGAGTGACTACTTCCATCTCGCCCATAAGCCAAATCTTGCCCAATAATGATTATCTGTTTAAATTGCATTGTACTAGCTAATTCATAAGCCATATTCGCAGCACTCATCCCCAAACCTAAATAACCATACTCATCAAGTTCCAAATAACTATAATGCCATCCTGTTGGTCTCATACTAAATTGAAACTGACCATCATTTATATTATCTATCAACTCCTGAGCTACAATAGCAGTCAAAGCAAATACTATATCTTTTTGAAATTCTACTGATGTATGTTCATAAAATTCACCAGTCCTAGCTGTTCTTTCAATTGTTGTTACAATATCTGGCTTAATACCCTCTTTTTCTAAAACAGGTAAACTAGCATCAGCAGCTATAATTGTTACATAATCTTTTATTTCTCTTAAGTATGGGAGTTGCTTTGCCAACGATGGACCAGTTGCCACAATAATTGCTGTTTCAGTATTGCTACCTTTCTTTTTAAGATTCACTAAAGTTGGATTCTCTATCATTAAAGGTAAATTTTGCATAAAATGTTTTAAACCAAGAAGTTCATCATTTACATCATTTCCTGATGAGTAAGCATAATATTGAAAAATCTTAAGAATCTCTTTATTAACTTTAATCATATCATCTGCATATTTATTATAAAACCCAGAATTTAATAGCATTGTATAAGCTTTAAAATGAACTACGGCTACACCATCAACAATCTCTCTAAAATATATCGAAGTAAAATCTGTTGTATCTACTAAAGTTACTCTTTTAGATTCTATATCTGCAGATATATCAGTAAGATTTAAAGCAATATAAAGAAGTTCTATATTTGGTTCAAATATATAAAGAAAATTAAGAAATTTATTTTGAAGAAGCATATTACAAAGATGCCCATTACCTATTCCATAAACATATAAGATTTTATAAAGTTTATACTTTTTCATAATCTCAATATAATTCTCTTCTATCTCATCAATAGGTCTTCTTTCATACATAAACTGATTATCTTGAGTATCAAGTATATTTGCATCTGCATAGTGTCCACTTGCAAAAACTTCATATCTTTCATTAGTTTTGATTTTAGATAGTTTAGTAGCTAATTGGGGATTAACATCTTTTAAAGCTGAGAGATTTTTTTCATATATACTCATGGATAAAACTCACTTTTTTAATTTTATAAAAGCAAGTTTTGTTCCATTAAGGATATATTATAGTTTTAGTTTATTGTTACTATTGTAATAGTTTCATCACATTCTGTTGAACAGAGTTAGCTTGACTCATAGCATAAGAACCAGATTGAGCTAAAATATTATGTTTCGCAAAACTTGCACTCTCAGCAGCAAAGTCAACATCACGAATCTGAGATTCAGCAGCTGTTACATTTACCTGAGTTACAGAGATATTTCTAATAGTAGATTCTAGTTGATTTTGAGTAGAACCTATCCCTGATCTAATAGCATCTAGTTGTTTTAGAGCAGAATCTGTTGAACGGATAGCTTTTTCAGCACCATCTCTTGTTGTAACATCTATCTGACTTAAAGTACTACTTACCTCTTTTGAAAGTTTTGCACTAACGGCAAATCCAACATGGGAAGCCCCAGCACTCATATTCATATTATGATCAGAGATTAGAGTAATACTACCAGTATTTACAGCTGCTGCTAAACCAGTAGTAGCAGATACAGAATTTGCTCCACTCACAACGATATCACTACCATCTGTTGAGTGTAATGAAAGTTTTCCAC